>Ga0209541_10000974_pt1 | contig 56925 bp, 53 predicted proteins | sample RifCSPlowO2_01_FD_184027 | JGI IMG/M metagenome (GOLD analysis project Ga0209541, IMG submission 184027) | Groundwater microbial communities from Rifle, Colorado - Rifle CSP2_plank lowO2_0.1 (SPAdes) (version 2) | ecosystem: Environmental > Aquatic > Deep subsurface > Groundwater | place... | reverse complement strand
GAGTAATTATTTTTCAAGGCATATTGAACGGATTAAAAATTTTTGAGGCTTCCCCTCCCCAAATCAAACTCGCTACCACAGGTTCGGGGAGAGCGGATAAAACTCAAATGATAAAAATGGTGAAAATGCTGACTGAGATAGATAACACAAAGACATCCGACGATGAGCTCGATGCTATCGCCATAGCTCTGACTGCTTTTGCGCACTTAAAATTTTAGAACTTGAAAGTTATCCACATAATCTATTGCTAAGGGTTTTAGATTTTGATACAAATTAAGAAATTTCAGTCAAAGGCTGATTCGCCTCTGGCGGAAAAAAATTAATAGGTCGCTTTTAGAATTTAAAATCAAAAAAATAAATATGAGTTTTGATGAAGATGAAATCATAGGAAATAGTTTTGGTGGAACCGATGACGACGATGTAGCTGATGATGATTTGGATATGGGGGAAGAAAAACTCCCAACAGGAGAAGAAGAAGATTACGATCCTGAATCTCGTTTTACTTAACAAAAGATCCCGCTCTCGCGGGGTCTTTTGTTGTCTGGATATTTTAGACAATTTTTATAAACTTATGTTTACCTATTTTATAGACGTGCCCGATTTTGATTTTATCCTTTAGATTTACTTTTTTATTTTCAGTTACATCACTTATGGCTCCAGACTTAAAAAGTCTCCTGGTGGCGGAAGTCGATTCTGTGATTTTATTTGCGACCAGTGTTTCCATCAATTCCCCCAAACCCTTCAATTCTTCCACGTTTTCAGGAATTTCCTTTTTTTCAAACTTCTTTACCCAATCATCCTTGGCAGACTCTGCTTTTTTTGCTCCATGATAAATTCTTACAATTTCATAAGCAAGTCTCGTTTTACTGTCTTTTGGATTTTCATTTTTAGGAATATCTAAAACATCGGTGCAAAGCTCAAAACCTTTTATAATTAAAGAATCATCCCAGCTCATAACTTTACCAAACATATCGTTTGGATCGTCTTCAAAAGTAATCATGTTGCCTTCGGTTTTACCCATTTTCTTCCCTGCATTGTCTTCTAAAAGCTTCATGGTAACCACAGACTTGTCTTTGCCAAGTATTTGAGACATTAAGTGCCTTCCCATGAGCATATTAAACGTCTGGTCATTACCCCCAACTTCTACATCCACTCCCATTGCAACGCTGTCATAGCCTTGCATTAAAGGATATAAAAATTCGTGGACAAATACTGGTTTCCCCTCTTTTGCTCTCTTCACAAACATGCTCCTTTTTGAAACCTGATCAACGGTAACATATGAGGCTAATTCTAAAATATCTCCAAACTGGAGTTTAGAGAGCCACTTAGAATTAAATTTAAAAAGAGCCTTGTTGGGACCGGTAAATTTTAAAAACAGAGAAGCCTGTTTTTTGTAATTTCTTAAATTTTTTAAAATTTCTTTTTTAGAAAGTTGTTTCCGAGCTGATATTTTATCTGTTGGGTCTCCTATCATCGCAGTAAAATCTCCCATAAGGAGAATAACTTCATGTCCCAATTCTTGAAATTGTTTTAATTTTTTAAGCGGAATAGCGTGTCCCATATGGAGCGCCGGTCCTGTCGGGTCTATTCCCAAATAAACTTTTAATCTTTTACCAGACAAAAGTTTTTTTTCTAGGCTTTCTTTTACGAAGATATTTTCCACTCCGCGACTAAGTATTGTATCTATTTTATCTTTATCGGTTATAATTTTCATCCCATTAGAAATTTACAATTATATATAATATTTTTTGTTTATTCCCGTTTTTTGAATTTCTAACGGGACTCGCGCTGTGAATTATAACACATTTTTGCTATGATAAGAATCATGAAAAAGAGAGTGATAAAAGCGAAAGGCTGGTTAAAAAAGCTTGGGAAAATTAAGTGGTTTAAAATAAAGAAGATAAAAGTTTCAAAAAACTTGGCGCTTTTCTGCGTGAGTGTTGTTATTTTGATGTTTGGTATAGGCATCATTTGGCTTTCCTCGCTCCGATTACCGGATTTTGAGTCTTTTAGTGACCGTAAAATTATAAATTCTACAAAAATATACGACCGCACCGGGAAAATTCTTCTTTATAATATTCATCAAGATGTAAAAAGAACCGACATCGCATTTGCGGATATGGGGGTTAATATCAAGAATGCCACCATCGCCATTGAAGATTCCGAATTTTATAACCACAAAGGAATTAGGATAAAAGCTATTCTCCGAGCAACATTATCTAACCTCTTTGGTGGTAATGGAACTCAAGGAGGGTCAACCATAACTCAGCAATTGATAAAAAACACACTCCTTACCCAAAAAGTGACCTTAACCCGCAAAATAAAAGAATGGGTGTTGGCGGTCAAGATAGAAAAAGTAATGAGCAAAGAAAAAATATTTGAGTTTTACTTGAACGAAGCTCCTTACGGAGGAACCGTCTATGGCATAGATGAGGCAAGCAAAACTTACTTTGACAAACCACCGATTGATTTAACGCTCCCTGAAGCTGCGTATTTGGCCGCTATTCCTCAGTCCCCCACATATTTATCTCCGTATGGGAAAAATAAAGAAAAACTAGATGAAAGAAAAAATTTAGTGCTCCGCAGAATGAAAGAACTTGGTTTTATAACCGAAGAAGAATATAACAATGCCAAAGAGGAGGTCGTGATATTTGCGCCTCAAGTAATCGGTAACATCAAAGCGCCTCATTTTGTCTTTTTTATAAAAAATTATCTGGAAGAAAAGTACGGCAGTGAAATAGTGGAGAGGAGAGGATTGAAGGTTACGACTACTCTTGACTATGAACTTCAAAAAAAAGGAGAGGAAATTGTAAAAGAGGGAGCGCTAAAAAATGAAAAAGACTGGGGTGGAGAAAATGCAGGGCTAGTAGCTATAGATCCAAAAACAGGACAAATCCTAACTATGATCGGTTCCCGAGATTACTTTGATGAAGAGATTGATAGCAATTACAATGTGGCAACTGCGTACAGACAACCCGGCTCTTCATTTAAGCCCTTCATCTACGCTACTGCTTTTAATAAAGGTTTCATGCCGGAAACAGTACTCTTTGACCTGCCAACTGAATTCCAGGCATCCTGTGACGCTTATGGTAGGGCTCTCCCGGGTCGCAGTCAGTCCAACTGTTATAAGCCGGATAACTATGATGGAGCTTTCCGTGGACCTATGTCCTTACGAAACGGGTTAGCGCAATCTATCAACGTAATCGCGGTAAAACTTTTTTATCTTTCGGGCTTAGCCGATTCTCTAAAAACAGCGGAGGATATGGGTATCAGCACACTTACCGACATTGGTCGCTATGGGCTTACCCTCGTAATCGGGGGTGGAGAAGTAACCTTGCTTGATATGACTTCGGCTTACGGAGTTTTTGCCAATGACGGAGTGCGGAATCCGTATACCGGCATTTTGAAAATAGAAGATGTTAGTGGAAAAGTTTTAGAGGAGTTTACTCCAAGACCTAGAGAAGTAATCCCTAAAAATACCGCGCTGACTATTTCAGACATATTATCTGACAACGTCAGTCGAGCGCCTACTTTTGGGCTTAACTCTATGCTGGTCGTACCCGGACACGACGTAGCCGTAAAAACAGGAACCACCAACAGCAACAGAGACGCTTGGACCATCGGCTATACTCCTTCGGTCGTTGTTGGTGTTTGGGCGGGCAACAATGACAATCGGGCAATGAAGAAAGGGGGTGTGGCGATGGCGGGACCTATTTGGAATAAATTTATCGGAGAAGCATTGAAGAACTTGCCAAAAGAAAAATTTGAGGCCCCTAACCTATCTGCTGACCCAAAGGTTGTAAAGCCAATATTGCGGGGAAGCTTTTTGGGTAATGAAAACTTCTTTATAGATAAAATCTCTGGTAAATTAGCTACCATAAATACACCACCGGAGACGGTTGAGGAAAAAATAGTTACCAATGTGCATACTATACTTTATTGGGTGGATAAAAAAGATATTTTAGGTCCTGCGCCGGAGAACCCAGAAAATGACCCGCAATTTAGAAACTGGGAAATCCCAATACAAAACTGGTGGGCATCAAACAGATACAACTATAGGATAACTACGAGCGCCGAAAAACCAACGGAAGAAGACGACATACATACTGAACTTTCAAAACCTGTAGTTTTGATAGTCAAACCAGAAAAAACGACTGTTTACCGACCTGATGAAAAAATAGAGATAGAAGTGGAAAGTAGCGGTCCGTTCCCACTTCAAAAAATAGATATATTTATAAATGACTTATACATAGAAAGCTTTAATCCGAATTCTAAATTCTACTTTACTCCTTCGGATCTTGATAACTTGAGCTATGAAAATGAACTGCGTTTAATATCTTATGATAGCGCCCATAATGTGGGAGAGGCCACGGCTGTATTTTATGTAAAATAAAACTATCTTATTTCTTTTGGAGCTTCCCGGCCAAGTTCTTTTTGGATATTATCTCTGATTTCTTCTAATTTGAGAAAAACTTCATTTTTATAAATTGGTTTGATATTTAAGTAAATCGTCTTGTTTTTTATTTTTATATCTTTTTCGGAAATATTTATCCGGGTAGCTTTCAGTATTGAGTTTTTGATACAGCTTTTCTTTGTTTCTTCTCTAAGGATAAGATCACTGAACCCAAGCAATAAATCTTTGATCTCTATCATAAATATTAAATACTATCTATTCATCGGCATTATAAGGTAAGTAAAAGAATTATCGGACACTGGGTTAATAATCATTGGGCTTGTTGCCCCGGAGAGTTTAATGGAAATACTATCCGTGGTTATTGATTGGAAACAATCCAGAAAATATCTATAGTTGAAACTAAGAGCCGTGTCTTCACCTTTCAATACTGCCTCTAGATGTGTTTTATTTTCTCCAATACTATTATTCTGGGAAGAAAGTTCAAAAATCTTTTCTTTAACTTTTATAGCCAAGTCAAGTTGATTAAATTTATCCGAAAAAATATTCGAAAGTTTGAGGGCGTTTAAAAGGTCTTGTTTTAAAACCACAACTTCGGTTGTAGAAGTTTTGGGAATAATTTGAGGATAATCCGGAAAAACTCCATCAATTACTCTTGAAGTAAGATAGATATAGTTTGCGGAAAAAGAAATTTGGTTTTTATTAAAACATACTTTCACTAAACCGCCCGTCTCCGAAAAAATCCGAAGTATTTCCGGCACATTTTTAAATGGTAAAAGTATACCTAAAATTTCCGGAATTCCTTTTACTTTTACTTTTTTCTCAGCCAACCGAAAAGAATCTGTGGAAACAAAAATCAACTGGTCTTCTTTTGAATATATATAAACACTTGAAATCTCCGGTTTTACGTCAGATGGAGATGAACTATAATACACTGATTTTATACCGTCTACTATTTTTTTTACTTCAATTTCAAAAGTGGTTCCAGAAACAGTTGGTATAGTTGGAAAATCATCATACGGCTGACCTTTTAGTTTTATCTGGCTTTTCTTGGTTTTTATTAATAAATTCCCATCAACACCCAAAAGAGACACTTTTTCTCCATCAAGTATATTGGAAAAAACACCGGCTAAAACCGTGCCGGACACGGCGAGTGTCCCTTCATTTTCTATTTTTGCTGGAATTTCTATTTCAATACCTAAACTCAAGTTCATGGCGCGCAATTTTAATGATTTTCCAGAGGCAATTAAAAGAATAGAGCTTAAAACCGGCAAGGTTAAATTTTTCCCAGTAATTCTTTCTACCCCTAAAACAGCATTTCTTATTTTTTCTATATCACATTCTAGTTTCATATGTTTATATTTATTATATTTAATCTATTAGTATTATTAGTCTTGTGGATAAGTGGATAAGTGGGTTCTATGTTATTTTAAATAAGTTATTTGTAATTTATGTTTTTGTTTTTATCTGATAAGTTTTATTTTGACTACCTTTTTTGTTTTTTATTTTTAAATTTTATAACTTTATCCTTAATTATTAACTGTTTTTGTTTCTAATATTATATACTTTTCGTTTGTTTATCAACACCTATTTAAACATAATTCTTATTGCCTCCAACTCCTGTAATAACTGGGGGTCATTCTTTAAATCTGTTTTTATCTTTAAATATGAGTGAATTACCGTGGTGTGGTCTTTCCCGCCTAATTTCTGGCCGATTAGTGGATAAGAAACATTAAAGTCTTCTCGCAGGACATACATTACCATTTGTCGCGCTTTCACAATTTCTTTTCTTCTGGTTTTTTCGTAAATAGAAGATTCTTCTAGATTATAATAATCACTAACCAACTTAACTACGTCTTTTATAGCCACATTCTTTTTTGGTCTGATGTTGTTTTTTAGTATATTTTTTACTTCAGTAAGCGTTAGGGGTTTATTTTTTAAGCGATATTGACCGATTATTAGATTTAAACTACCTTCAAGTTCTCGGATATTACCTTGAATAATTTCGGCTATATACTCAACTATTTCTTTTTCTAACTCAAAACCCTGTCCTTCTAATTTAACTTTCAGAATTGCTAAGCGAGATTCGTATTCTGGTTCCGATACGTCCACAATCATTCCAGCCGCAAAACGCGACTTTAAGCGGTCCGCCAATTCCGGAATATAATTTGGGTGTTTATCGGAGGAAAAAATTATTTGCTTATTGTTTTCGTAGAAAGTGTTAAAAGTATGGAAAAGTTCTTCTTGAATTTTTTCCATTTTACCTATAAATTGAATATCATCTATAATTAAGAGGTCGTATTTGCGGTATTTTTCTTTAAAAGAGTTTGCCCGGTTCCCCTGTAGAGAATTTATGAAATCGGTGGCAAATTTCTCCAGTGTTATATAGTGCACTTTTTTGTTTTGATATTTTTCTTTTATGGAGTTTCCAACAGCCTGTAATAAGTGTGTTTTTCCAAGTCCGGTATTTCCGTAAACGAAGAAAGGGTTATACTTAGTCCCCGGGGATTCTATGATTGCTTGAGAGGCGGCATAAGCGAGTTCGTTGAAAGAACCGACGATGAAGGAATCAAAACGGTAACGTGGGTTTAGGTTATCTTCCGGGTTTATGTATAAGTCTTTCAGAGGCAACTCTTTGTTTACCGAGGACTCGTTTATTTTTTGTGTTTCTTGTTTACTTGGTTCTGTCTTTGTGATGGTGTATTCCACTGCGCGCATGTTTTCATAAGCATTGGCTATGGTTTTAGTGATAAGCTTGTGATATTTGTTTTTGAGCCAATCTCGCACAAACTCATTTGGCACTCCGACGTATATTATCCCTCCATCTTCTCGCAGGACGCAGGTGTTTTTGAACCAGGTGCTGAAATTTGCCTTTGACAATTCGGCTTCAATCTCAACCAAGCAATTTTCCCAAAGTTGTTTTGTATCCATCCCGTTAGAAGTTCACTAAATTACTCATTTATAATTATTTTCACCCGTTTTTCAATCTTTTCTAAACTTCTAACGGGATCCATTGCTTTGCATTATACTCACTTCCTTGAGTAAGTAAAATTTTGATTAGTTATTAAACCTGTTGATAATCTGTTGATAATAATATATACTACACACCATGTCACAAACATATCAACCCAAAAAAAGGAAAAGAGCGAAAGCCCACGGCTTTTTAGTCAGGTCAAGAACAAAGAGCGGAAAGAATGTCTTAAAAAGAAGAATGCAAAAAGGACGGAAAAAGCTTTCTGTATAAAATTATATTAAATTATGTTGCCCAAGAAAAACCGGGCGAGTAAAAAAGATTTGGAAGGGGTTTTTAGAAAAGGACTTTTTTTGACGTCTCCAAATATAACTTTTAAGTATTTAAAAATTAAAAACAACTTTTCGGGGACAGATAAAAATTTTAGAATTTCTTTTATTGCGCCAAAGGCAATTAGTAAAAGCGCCGTGAAAAGGAATTTCTTAAAAAGACGAGGGTATAGACTTTTTAAAAAACACATAGATTCTCTACCCTTCCCTATCGTCGGAGCTTTTATTTTTAATAAAAATAACGTAGAAAATCTAGAAGATGAAATTAAAAAAATACTTAATAAAATTCATTGATTTTTATCAAAAAAACATTAGCCCTCTCAAGAGGCCCAGTTGCGTTTTTTACCCGACTTGTTCGGAATACACCAAAGAAGCGATAAATAAGTACGGCATAGTTAAAGGAATGTGGCTGGGAGGTAGAAGAATTTTACGTTGTCATCCATGGCAAAAAAATCATATAGACCTTCTCCAATAACTTTTTAAACAAAAAGTTTGGAATTTTAAGCGTTTTCATATAGAATGGCTAGATGCTTACTAATATTTGGGATACTCTTTTATATGAGCCATTACTGAACGCCCTGGCTTTTTTAATTTCAATTGTTCCCGGGGGAGACGTCGGTATTGCCGTTATTTTACTTACTTTGTTGGTAAAAATCGTTCTTTTTCCGCTGTCCAAACGTTCTATCCAAAGCCAAGCCAAGATGGCTTTACTTACTCCGGAGATAAATAAAATAAAACAAAGTGGGAAAAGTAAGGAAGAACAAGCAAAACTTACTTTTGACCTGTACAAAAAACACAAAACCAATCCCTTTGCCGGTTGTCTTTTAGTCCTAATTCAAATTCCGATTATTTTTGCGCTTTATTATGTTTTTTATAAAGGAATAAATTTTGAAAGCGGAGTTTTGTATTCTTTCGTTAAAGTTCCAGAGAATATGAATATGGTTTTTCTGGGGCTTATTGATATAGGTGGCAAGAGTTTGATTTTAGCAATTTTAGCTGGAATCTCCCAATACTTCCAAGCGCACTTTATGCCCAAGCCAGCAACCCCATCAGGGAGTGGCAACTCTTTTGCAGAGTCTTTTTCCAAGAGTATGCATGTCCAGATGAAGTACGTTTTCCCTTTTGTGGTGGGTTTTATTTCTTACAGCGTCTCCGGAGCCATTGCGCTGTATTGGACAGTGAGCAATATATTTGCCGTATGCCAACAGGTTTATATGAATAGAAAAGCGAAGTTGGTAGAACAGGAGAAAAAATAAAACTATGAATAAAAATGAAATTATTAATTTAATAAGAGAATTGATGGAAAAAACACAAGTGTCTTCCGGAGATATTTTAGTGGAAGAAAAGGACATGAAAGACAATTCAAAGACCCATTGGTTTTCAGTACAGGTGAGCGACCCGTATCCTTTCTTGCGTCACGAAGGGGAAGCCCTTTTTGCTTTAAACCACTTAGTCAGAAGGATAATTGAGTCAAAGATTTCTCAAAAAGACGCCGAGGAGAATTCACAAGCGCTCGAAGTCATGATTGATATGAATGATTTTCAGAAAAAAAGAATAGAAAATATTCATGCGATAGCGCATATGATGGCAGAACGGGCGAGGTATTTTAAGTCCAGTATAGAAGTTGACCCGATGTCAGCGTACGAACGCAGGATTGTGCATGAGTTTCTTTCAGACGCGACCGACTTAAAGACAGAATCCGAAGGCGTAGGTCACTCCCGCCGAGTCGTGATAAGATACATCGGCGGAATCTAACTATTTTAGTCTAAGTTCCCAAAGATACGAGTCTTTTTTATTTATCAAGAACAGATAATCTTCATTTTCACTAAGTGCCAGTTTTATTCCATCTATCTCTTCCCCCACCCCCACTAGTTTTGGGTCTGAAAGAATTATTCCAATAGGGTTTTCAATTTCGATTTTCCAAAGTTGGTCATTAAAACTTACCTCTCCTTGATACCAAGCATCAGGATACAAGGTTTGCCCTATATATTTTGGTACGGAACAGTATAAGAGAGTGCTATTTTTACTCCAAACACATTTTTCTGGAAGCGTGCTTATGTTTAGAGACCGAATCTCTCGTGTTTCAATATTATAGATATTTAACGACAAATTATTATTACCATAAAGCACCAGTTTACCATCGGGGCTAGAAAGCGTGGTCAACCCGTAAATATTTCCCAAAGCCTTATGAAGCTCTTTTGAATTTGAGCCAAGAGTGTACATGTAGCCGGGAGCTCCCCCGGAAGCTTTAGTGGTCAAAGCAATGGTTTCAGTTGTCGGCCATTCCGATAACCATTCTGTAAAAGCCGAATCCAACACTTGAGTTTTGTTTTCACCGAGCACAGAAGCTGTCATTCCCATAGCTCCGTCATTTATATTATATAAATAAAAAATTTTAGAACTGTCAGCAGAGACACTTACATCGGTAACATTTTCCGGCAAAAAAGAGCCTGTCAGTTTAGTTGTACTTGCATCTCCACCGAGAACATCTGCTGGGAGTTTGCCAATAAAAGTGGCAATAGTCACATTGTCAGGTCGCAAATAACGCATAATGACCGCATCTGTCTTATTTCCAAATAACGCTTCGCGCACCCCGAGCACAATAGTGTCAGAAAGTTTTCGCTCATCTATTCTATCAGCATAAGTTTGAAGAATATTCCCTGTTGCTTTATCTACATATCTAAGTGTGGCAACGAATTCCGTAAGTGGAGCGCTGGGTGTAGTCGCAGTTTCTGTTTGAGGAGTGTCGCTTGGAGCAGAAGTCGGCAAGTCTATGAAACGTTCCTTGGTAAAAACACCATAGCCTGCGATAGGCACCGTGGAAACTTTGGTTAAAATCATCTTTTCTACTTCAGCAATTGATTCGTCTCGATAATCTGAAATGTCTGACGGGGTTTTAGGGTCTCCATTTTGGTTTCGGTTTTTACCGAAGGAAAAAAATTCCGAGACAAAACTAACAACGTTGCCCCCGTCTCGGTTTTCATCAGTCGGCGCATTTCTAGAATATAAAAATATTAAGAAGCCTATGACGATGAGGGCTAAAAACGCTATTAATAAAATGAAATTTCTTTTTTGCATATTGTTTTTACTTGTTTTTTTAATTACCGTCGGTTGACCAATGCCATGGCTCCCTAGCATAGTTTTTAAATTTATATCTTTTCGCATTTTCTGCTAGCCATTTAAAACAATGATTCTCGTCGTTTGCTATTCTCTCGCCATCACAAGCCAAATCAATCGCCAGACCGCTCTCATGCCTGGAGGTGCCGGGCTTGGCGGTCGGCGGGGTGCAATACTTGGACGGCTTTGTTGAAATATCTCCTTGGCAATTTTTGATTCTTAGTGCGATTTGCTGTTCCCTTGACCTCCAGCCGGAGCCCGAGAGCTTGATTGGCTTTGGTGTTAGTACCCCATTTATCATTTCTTGGTTATTTCCTGCTTCAATTAGCATAGCGGTCAAACTGTTTACTACGCTTTCGCAAACCCAAAAACTACCATAATTCCCCACCGCTTCCTCCATGCCGTCTTTGCAAATAGCATTTTTAAAACCGGCTGGTGGCACAGTGCCGGCGCCGATAGGTCCTTCCACGTAGTTTTCTCGGTCATCTTGGAGCTGGGGGGTAGCCTCAGGTAAATCTTCAAGGCAGAGCTTGAGCAAGTTTGGATTGATTTCATTTAATATAAGCCAAGCGGCTAGCGCCAAAAGAAGACCTAAAATTGCTTGGGTGATTTTACTTTTACCGGACTCTTTGGAAGAAACTAGCTCACTCGTCATATATTCTATTCCACCAATGACTATCATAAGCATCGCCAAGACCGCTGAGACTCCAATGAATACATCGATTATTACATTTAGGTATTCTCCGAAAGCGCAAGGCTTGGCTGTATTAAATGTAGGGTCGTTCGGAGACAAGGGCGCTAAATATTCGTAAACAGTATTTGAGTCACTAGGTTGGCCTGAATTAGGGGGTGTTACACAATTTATACATGGATTATCAGGGTCTTGATTACCAAAGATAGGGTCTATACTAGGGTCTGCGCATGTTCCGTTTGGGACTTCCACTTGTGGCGGAACACATTGTCCAACGTGTAATGGGTTATGGTTAGCAAAAATTATATTAGAGGCAAAAAAAGATATAATCATTATTATTAAAAATAAGTAAGATATTTTTTTTATTTTTTTGTGAAACTTTGTTTTCATTTTTCTTTAAAAACTCACAATCACTTCTTCTGTTACTCCTTCGAACAGGTTTCTAATATTTTCCACGTTTAAATTTATAACAGATGTTCCGGGTTTTCCTTCTTCAGGGATGACGGTTATCAGATTTCTCGGGGTGGTGGTAATTAGTTCTATTCCGCCCACCAACCATTTAAACTCCAAGTCTAAAGAATTTAGATTCTTTGGCGTGACGAAATACGGCACCGCGATAATTGTCTCTCCGCCTTTACTGATTTTATGTCCATCCTCTATTGCGTTTTCCATTTTTATACCAAGGACCGGGTCAACTCTATAAAAAACTATTTTGGCGCTGGAGGGGGCTAGGGTAATTCTACTGGAAGCGTTTATTTTACCCAAAACATCCGAGACTTCCACACTTATTTGATAAGATGTATCTATATAACTATGCTTTAAGATTAAAAATCTTTTGCCCCAGCCAGAATCATCAGGCTGTGCCTTATAGTTTTTCTTCCACGCGTAAGAAAGATTATTACTGCTTATTTTCCCATTAGTTCCTGAAACACTCGGCATGGCTACCACTTTATATGTTCCTTCAGAAGCGACTAGGGCCTTGCCTCTGTAAAAAGGAGGAACGTAGGAATTATATGCTTCCCAAAGCAAGTCTACTTCTGCTGGGGATATGTTAATAGTTTTTACGACACTTTGCCCGTTTGTCATGTCTATGGTTACCGCGAGTTCTGTGAAAGAAGTGCCACTTCCCATATTGAAAGAGAAAGAATCTCTACCGATTCCGGCGCTCAATTTTTCTCCGTTTACAGACCAAGAAATATAAGCTTTTTTCAAGTCTGTGGTGGAGGTGTTCACGATAGCTCTTACACTTTGATTTGGAGCTGGATTCTTCGGAGAAATTTCTAGCACTATGTCGGTGTTTTTTATTTGGGCCAAAGCAAAGTTTGCTCCGAACACGAAAAAGAACATAAAGACAAGCGAGAGATTTAATATTAGTATTTTTTGTATCATTTCTTTTATCATAACATTTTTGGTCATCTTGCTCATGCTTTTTGCGCCGGTTCCACTTTATCGAGCTCTGCCTTGGCGGCCTTTATGGATAATATTTGTGAAGGGTCGGAGGTAATTATCTGGTCTTCGGTATATGAAGAAACAACTTTTATAGCTACATGCTTGAGTCCGGCAAAAAATATCCCTTCTCCTACCCCAGACTCCAAAAGCAGATATTTTTCTTCGTCAGTCAGATTGAAGGTTTTCTGCAGTACTTCAATTGTGGAAGGCGATTGTTTTAGTAAAAGCTGGATAGAAGAGTTGGTGACTATCGGCACTCCATAGGGAGACTTCATAAAATCTGCCGCGTCTTGAGTAATAGTGGCAAGCCCTAAGTAGTATTTCCTGCCTCTCTTTGCCATGGAGTATAGGAAAGAGGCGGTATCTTCGGATTTCATCATCCACCAAGCTTCGTCCACTACCAAGAGTCTTTTTTTTAAATTTTTGCGGATAGTATTCCAAATATAATGGGTGACGATATACATTGCGACCGGTTTTAATTCATCTTCCATATCACGCACCGAGAAAACCACGAATTTTTTGTTAATATCCACATTTGAGGGTCTATTGATAAAAGTTGACCAAGAACCCTTAGTGTATTTTATAAGTCTCTGCACTACAGAGTCGGACCCTTCCATTCCGGAGAGCACCATTTCAAAGTCAGAAAGGAGCGGAGGCTCTATATTTGAAAAATCTGACTGGGGAGTGATATCTTTGATGGCATAAGTTTCTGAAATTGCGCGGTCTACTATGGAATCTTCTTCTGGAGTAAGACCTCCGAGCATCAATCTAAAAAGTCCTACTAGATTAATAGTGTTTGAGCGAAGCACATCCTCAGCTGTTTCATCCTCACGCGGTATTGGCAAATCAAAAGGATTGATATGGTGGTCGGAAGAAAGTGAGATATTGAAATATCTTCCTCCGACTGTCTCAGCCAAATATTCGTATTCCCGCTCCGGGTCTATCACGATGACATCGATGTCAAACATCAAAGACCTTAAAATTTCTAGTTTTGTAGCATAGCTTTTTCCCGAGCCTGATTTGGCAAAAGTCACAGAGTTATAGTTCTCTAGAGAGAATCGGTCAAAAAGTATCAAGCTAGAATTATGCCTGTTTATGCCGTAAAGTATTCCTTTTTCACTCGTTAAGTCAAAAGAAATGAACGGGAAGATGCTGGAGAGTGGCTCCGAATTTAATTTTTGGTGGACGCTCAACAAATCGGTGCCAATAGGAATAACTGATTTAAAACCTTGGTCTTGCTGGAAGAGCGCCGGTTTTATATAGATGAGGCGAGACTCTAGGATTGATTTTATTTCGTTTTCAATTTTAAAAAGGTCCAAATCGTTGTCTGCATAGACAGTAATATACACCCCTACATCAAATAATTTCTCTTGAGCTTGAATTAAATTATCTCGCAGGGTTTCCAAGTCTTGGTAGGCGGTATCTAGCATTGGGTCCCGGACCATTCCCTTGCTCTCGCGTATATTTATCTGGCTTTGCACCTCGGCCACTTTTTTCTGGAATTGCCGAAGCGCAAGCGAGGTATCTATAGGGTGGACGAAGATTGAAACATCAAAAATTTTATCCAAGTTGATAATCGGTGAGAACCAATTGTCTGTGAGGTATCTCGGATACGATATGATAAAGAAAGTGCGAGCTATTTTATCCCCCAGGTCGAGCGATTTCGGGCCGATCTTTAACGCTGATGGCGCAATCACGTCTTGGAGCTCCAAAGTTGCCGACTCGTGAATCTCTTCCGGCAGTATCGTCACCACAGAAGCATTTGCTTCTACTCCTGTTTTCTTTTTTTTGAATAATGTATCAAGAATTCCCATAATTTTTTACTTTTTAAAATTTATTGCTCTAGTTGGATTTTCCCTTCCAACTCCCCCGGATTGAAAACTTTATAAAATACTTCCACTACCTCTTCGGTTCCAAGTTGAGCGCTCTTTATTCCGCATCTATTGAGCCCTTGTTGGATTACACTTACCCTCTCTTCTAATTGGGACCTTTTTTCTTCAAAGTTCATTTCCGCTTCCAGGCGCGCTTGCGATTTGTTCTTTTTAGAAAATATCCCTTTTAACATTGAAGTATCTCCGCCCAGACTGAGCTGAGTATAAGGCACAACCACAAAAAAGTTTTTGGTCATAATACTTACTGATTCGGTGAAATTTCTGATAAATTCTATGTATTCCTTTGTTTGAAGTTTTAGGAGCGGTTCATTTTGGATTTTCATTCTATTTTCCAAAAGGAGAAGATAGGGGCGGATATCAAGCTTTCTTGATTGCACTGTCATTTGAATTGGAAAGTCCAAAGTATTTAGAAATGCTTGGAATTGCAAAATAGTCGCTTTCTGCTCGTCGGAAGACTTCAAGGACAAATTGATAGAATTTGCGAGCACAATCGCGCGGAGTTCGCCGTTTTTTAGTAGGATAATACCATCACGGACTTCCTTGATTGGTACAAATTCTTGAGTTGATTTTGCGCTGAGTGCCATATTATTTATTTTGTTCCTGTTCTTTTTTTAAGTCCAACACATCCAAACTCCAAGCCAAGTCTCGCAGTTTGCTTCTACCCAACCTCGGCTCCATAGAAGTGGGAATATTTTTTTCTTCACCCTCTCCTTTTTGCATAGCTACTTTGACCTCGGCTACCTTGATTGTTTTTTGTTCTTTTTTCCAGATATATAATTTATTGCCCACGATGAATTTGAAACCGGATTCCAAAAGGTGAATAAAAGGCTTTTCATTCGGACGGTAAAATGTAAGAGCCAGCGCGAATCCGGCTATGATGAGCATTGGAATTAGTCCCACCAGAAAACCGAGCAATTTAAAAATAATAAAACAAAGCCCACCTCCACCGGCGAGGTATACGAATTGACTAAAGGTAAAAGGACCGAATATTTTGTCTTCTATGTCTAAAAATTGTGGGACTCTAAACTGCATGAAGTAAGTTATAAAGTTTGTAAAGTTATAAAGTTTGTAAAGTTGGAATACATAAAGTTAATCAAGAGTTTTTATAAAACCTGACAATATTTTAGATATTTCTAGAGTCAATTTGTGTATTCTTTCAAAGTCATTTTTTGTAATATATTTCAACTCTAATCCTAATTCTAACATAGATCTTACTTCTCCTGTAGACCCTTTTGCGATAAAGAGAAAATTCTTTAATTCTTTATTAGTCCTTCTTTCAAAACCTTCCGCTATATTATTCATTATAGAAACTGAAGCTCTTTCTATTTGGTTTTTGAAACTAAAATCTTTGCAGTTTTTCAGTATTAAATATACATTGAGCGTTAATTCTTTACCTTTTTGCCAAGCTATTATATCTTCAAATTTTTCTATTTTCATTTACTTTTTAACTTTCAACTTTATGAACTTTACAACTAGAGAAATTCCAGAGTGACACTCCAGTGTCACTCTGGAATTTCTCGGTACGGGTCTGCTTTTTGGATACTTGGTTTTACTTTTTCTTCCACTTCTATTTTAGGCGCGTCTGTTTTTATGTAGTCTGTCTTCACAGAAGGGATTTGAAAAAAGCCGGAGAGCTTTTGCGCAGAAATAGGAGGGGTGACAATTAAATCCGGATTTTCTATTTTTGCGAGCATGTCTTGCGTAGTTTCCACTTTTTGTTCCACCGCTTGCGGTTTTCCTGGCGCTTTTTCTAAATTTATTCCTGCGTTTTTCATCACAAAGCTGTCTTCGTTGGATATTTCTGGGCTCAGTGTCTTTATGGCGGACGGAGCTCTGTTTTGACCAATTTTTTCTACCAGCTTTTCTTTTATTTTTTTAAAGACCAACTCGTTCATATCTTTGACTATCATATCTACCGCTTCATCACTTAACCCCATTTTGCTTTTTAGTTCTTTTGGATATTCGCTAGGGTTCAAAAGTCTGCACAACAGGAGCTCGGTTTGGAATCCCAGAGTTTCAATTTGGGAGAAACTCAATTTTTTGGTTTCTCGCATACCTATTATCGCATCGCTCCACGGGACTGCATCAATAGCAGACCGCGCTTCTTCGGTGAGTGCGAGCCTCGCTTGCTTTATTTTTTCTTGAAATAAATCGTTTGAGTTCATTTTTTTTGTATTTATCTTCCTCCGCTAACAATGAAATTAACATTTCCTGCCCAATCTTCCTCTGCTCCTTCTCCACTTTCTTCTCCACTCTCGTTGTTTTTGTGAAATTGTTCCGAGAGCTGAGAGCGGATGGGGCGAAGTATGGCATCATCTATCTCGGTGAGCATTTTTTCCAAATCCGGTTTTGGCAATCCGAGTTCTTTTTCTAGTAATTCTTCGTATTCAACTAAGTGGATCACTCCGAGTAAAGCCAACGTAGTTTCCGTACCCAAAGTCGATATTTGTTCTTGAGACAAACCATACTTGGAGCTAATTTTCTGCAATTCATCCACCCATTTGAAAGTCGCAAAAATTTGTTGAACATTTGGTGGGAGTTTGCTGTAGTAGAGCGCTATATTTTTTTGTAATTCTTCTTTATCCATAATTTATTATTTTAATGTCCTACGCTTTTGACTTCTTTGGTGTGACTATCTCCTCCGCCCCCATGTCCACCTCCGGTATTCATATTAACACCCTTCAAGGCCTCTTCCATCGTATGCTTTAGGTCAAGCAAGAAGTCGCCTTTTCCTGTGCCGTGCTCTATCCCCACGCTCTTTTTCATTCCTACTCTCATTCCCAAGGCGACTGCGCCGATGATTCCAATTGCTAATTTCCCAAATCCTTTTGAAGCTACTTTTGTCGTTGAGAGATTGCGAGCATCGTAAGTTCCTTTTCGTAGTGCTTGTACAAATTCTCCGATAGCTACATTTGCCTTTGAAGCATCAACAACGACATCGCTTCTAATTTTTTGATCTGTTATTGCAATTGCAGCACCCGTTGTTGGATGTGAAGCAGCGGTCATAGCACCCGTTGTTGGGTCTAAGGCAACCCTAGCTTCGGTTTTTATTCCCGTGTGTTCGTGTTCTATTATTCTTATACCTGCGTCATAGTCTCTCATTATTGCACCTGCTTCGAATGTCCCAACATCTTTAAATAACTTGCCATATCTTAATTTGGCTATTTCATCTTTATCCACTTCTTTCTTTACAACTACTTGTTCAGTTTCCTTAAGGTCTTTATATTTGACATTCTCGTATCCAGGCTGATGTCCAAATTCCGATTTTGCTTTTTGATCAAGAATACTAGTAGCGTGAGTTTTTTCAGCGAATCCTTTGTCAGCTTGTTGGGCTGCCTGTCCGAAGGTTAAGCGATTACCAGCAGAATCTTTTTTCCAAGATGGAACAGAGTGTATAAGTTCAGCTCCGGTAGCGCTTACTGTTTTCCCAGCTTGCCTTATATAAGCGAATGGATTAAGTTTTTTACCAATAGACCAATCTTTATAGCCTCCAAATGTGCCAAAATCTTTTTTACGTGCGTTATCATTTTGTACATATTTTGATACTGCCCCAACTGTGTTTCTTCCAACTGCTGCCACTCCGAGCGCTGTGGCACCTAGAGCCATTCCACCCAACACTGCCGCGCCTTTTACCACTGCGGAGCCCATTTCGCCGGAGTATTCCACGGCGAGCTTCTTGGCTTTATGAAGTAGGACGAATACAAGCATAAACGGAATGATGGTAGTCATTACTCCGAATATCCAATCTTTTTCCGAACCGACTGTAGCTCCTATATTTATGAAATTACCAAAAAGAATTACCACATATAAAAAGAAAATAAAAATTGGCGCCATGAAGGCATTTTTAAAAAGCTCCTCAAACCATTTTTTCCAGCCGAGAGAGCCCAAACCAAAGTCCACAGTGTGCGAAGCAAAAGCAATGGGCGAAAAAATCATAGAAAGCCAGAGTGAGATGACTCTGGCTACGAAAAGCATAGCCACCGAGAGGAATATATAAATCATGAAGAACATCAGCCCTATACAAAGAAGCATGACAAAAAAGAATTCTCCTATTTTTCCACTGGCGTCGACTTGGGTTGCGCTGTTTCCCCTTGGAGGCAAGGCCATCAAGTTTACGGGGTCAAATTGACCTACCAAGCTTATCGTCACAGACCTTTGTTCTGTGTTTTCATCTATAGGATTTCCATTTCGGTCTACCGGAGTTATTTGGTGGTAAAATATTTTTGCTATGACATTTGAAGCATCTATGACTACTTTAGTGAAAAATAAACTAAAATTTATTACCAGAGCAACGATGATGACATACGTCAAGAGCTTCTTGCTGTTTGAGTTTCCTAAATTCAAAATTGTTTTGATAGCGATATAGAGGAGCGCTATGATGAAAAATATATTGGCGATGTCTCGCACAGCTCCCCATGCTTTAGTCACAAAGACATCATTATAAGCATCGTCGCTGGTAGAATAAAAAATGAAGAAATCCAAAACCCCAGCTGCTAGAGCCGTAAGTCCAGATATGGGCATAAAAATCAGATAGTAAGATGCGCTAACTAAACAACTAACAAAATCAAAAATAAGACTTACGCAACCAAAGTATACACGGTCGTCGTTTTTTACCTTATTAGGGTCAGTAATAGAAGGTTTTGCATCTCCTTGTGATTCCCCTTCTTGATGACACGGCTCCGTGATTGAGTAAATAGTAAAAAGTGCTGATTCTCCAACAAGATCTCCTACTTCAAAACTAGTGCACTTTGCCCAGTTGTAAGGTCCCGCTTTTTTGGTTAGAGGTGGAGTTACACTAGAAGGAGTATAAACGAATGTAAAATACCAATTTACCATCGCTTTTTGTTCATCTGTTTGTGCTCTAGCTTTTTCTATCTCAATCTTCGCCACCAGCTCCGCATTTTTTATCCCAATGTTCGCAGTCAGAGGCAACAGAAAAATGCCCAACATTATGACCGATATTAGAATTTTGGATAATTTTTTTTGCATCGCCTTCTACTTTATAACTTTACGAACTTTCTACTTTATGAACTCAATGACTTCATCTTGCTCTAAATCCAATTCTCTTTTTTGGTTTTTCTTCTTGCATAAAAAGCTGTTTTAATACCTCAAATACCTGTTTCAACTTGCTATCGTATTTTTTCTCTATGTTTTCTATTTTTTGTCGCAGTTTTGTGTGAGTAACGAGCAGTTCTCTCAGTTTTGTGAAAGTTCTAATAATCTGAATATTTACTTCGATTGCTCTTTCGCTATTTAGTACACTTGAAAGCATAGCTACACCTTGTTCTGTAAAAGCATAAGGCAAATACTTTATGTGTTTACCACGGCCCTTCTTTAAGGTCACAAATTGTGACCTTTGATTTGTTATCACAACTTGTGACATCAAACCATGGGCATTAAAATAGAACCTTAAGTTTTCAAACTCTTGTTTGGTGATTTGAAACATAAAATCCAGTGGAAAACGTTTCAGGTTTCTTTTTACAGATTGATTGAGTACTTTTGTCTCAACACCATAAAGTTCTGCAAGGTCTCGATCCAACATTACTTTTTTACTTCGTAGTAAAAAAATCCTGTTTATGATTCTCTCGTCTGGTATTATAGCAATTTGATTCTTATTTCGCTTCATTTTTTAACTTTACAAACCTTTTACTTTATAATTTTACGAACTTGCTTACCTTCTCTTCAAAAAATAATATTCATACTTGAAAATTATCTTGAAAAGCGAATTTAGTTTGCGAATACCGGTGATTTCAAATTTCCCGCTTGTCTTACTTAGGAATGATTCATACACGATGGTGGAGTTTCCCACCTCGCGAAGTTCGTAGGCGGCCACGTCTTCATACCGCACTCGCACTTCACGTCTGTTTTTAGCCACGTAGCCGAAGTTTTTGCCAAAGAAATGCGCCAAGTAGTTTGCGAATGATTGCAAGTCCCCTGTTTTGTGTCCGTATTTTTGTTGAAGCGTAATGTTGCGCAGGATTTGTCTTATAAATACAGTCTCCACTCCTTCGTGGTGCCGGACGATGGCGTCGTTTGGCGGGTTTGTGACACTCCCGATACTCGGCTCATCTGTTTGACTGCTACTTGAGCTTCGTCCTCTTGGCGTAGGGTCGTTTACATCCGGCACGCCGTCATTGTCATCATCGGTGTCTATGTTGTTTGAGATTCCATCACCATCTACATCGTTATCAACTGAATTATTTACTCCATCTCCGTCCAAATCGTTGATATTTGATCCCAGTCCAAAAGGTGTCGCATCACTATTATCTGGAATTCCATCGCCATCATCATCGGTATCCACGTTATTTGAAATTCCATCGCCATCCAAGTCGCCATTTGAAGAGCCATTCCCGAGTGGGGTCACATCGCTACCGTCAAATATTCCATCATTGTCATCATCGGAATCAAATCCATTCCCTATGCCATCGCCATCAGTATCACTATCGCTGGTATTCCCCGTTCCATCTCCGTCCATGTCGTTATCATTTGAATTTATGATGCCATCACCATCCAAGTCGCCACCGCCTACTGTCCCTCCTCCGCCACAATTTTGTGTCAGAGGGTTGCAAATTACATTTATATTTCCATCACAATCCTGCGTCACCGGATTACATGTCACATCTATCCCACCGTCACAATCCTGCGTCACCGGATTGCATGTTATATCTGTTCCTCCATCACAATTTTGTATCGCGGGGTTGCATGTGACATCTGTGCCCCCGTCGCAATCCTCCAGCACCGGATTGCACGTTACATCTATCCCACCATCACAATCCTGCGTCACCGGGTCGCAATAACCATATGGGTCGCTAGGGTTGTACGGGATATACGGGTCATTTAGATTTGGGATGTAGGGCAAGATAGTTTCGGGAAGTATACCATCGTATATCCAGCCCTCTCCGTCACCAAAGCCGTCAACAGTAAAAGTCTTGAAAGTCAAAGTCTCTCCATAAAATGTTTGGGCTGGATTAGTAGTCTCTCCTACCGCCCTGAAAGTATAATTTGTGTTTGATTGCAGTCCATTCACAAGAAAAGTAATTTTACCGAAAGTATTTGGAGCGTGGTTTTCTTCTGTGGTTTTTATCCAGTTCACAGTCCCGCCTGAATCTTGCGATTGTTGAGCGATACCGTCTACTGGTTTGTATTCAAAATAAGTGGTGACTCCTTTTGAGGAACCATACTCACCTCTTAGGTTTGCGGATCTTGCGCCAAGGACGCTCGCAGGTCTGGTAATTATTTTTGTGTGCGGGCAAGTAGAACAAGGAGGTGTCGTTACACTTTTCACTTCCCCATATTTTATTTTTATCTCTTTTGGATTTTCGGCTTGGTTTGAAACCACCGCGCAATAGTAGTATGTCGTACTTTCAGTCAAGTCCGTGGCCCTGGCGCTGAAACTTCCGTTTCCAACAAGCCCCGACGAGTTTTGTCCAGTAATATTAGTGCCTGCGGCAATCGAGCGCATGTTGGAGCCGAAGATGTCGTTGCAAAATATCGGTGGCGTCGCCATAGTTGAGTATCGGAAATATCCGTATGCCGAGCCAGTTACGCCAGAAACCGAGCCGTCAAAAGTAGCTTCTGTATCAGTGACATTTGACACACCTACAGTAACAACTTCGCCCACATCGCCACCTCCACTCCCCCCAGTACCACCAGAACTTCCCCCAGAAGGGGTAGAAAAAGAAAGGACATTGCCGTAGAGAAAAGTGTCCCCCCCGTCGTCCGAAGCCATGGCGCAAAAGTAATAGATTTGATTTGGAGAAAGTGTTATGGTCGCTTGCAGAGTGCCTATACCACCAACACCAAGTGCGCCCAGAAACGCATTAACAATATTAGCGCCTGCCATACTACTGCATCCGCCGATTGAAGTTTGGGTTGTGGAATACTTAAATCTGAATATATTATTATCAAATTGATTTACCCCATGCACGATGCCGTTTAGCGTAGCCAAGTTATAGGCTACACCCGTAGCCGGAGTGGTTTGGACTGTGCTAATAGCAAAAGAACTAAGCGGGACGAGTACCAAGATAGTGAGCAGTATTCTTTTTAGTATTTTTTTTATCATTTTTTAATAAACATAAATTGTTTGCTCCCAAGAAGTATCCTTCTGTTGATTTTTCCCTGAATCTCCACCGACATCAGATTTTCTTCTACCCACACTCGCATACCACGGAGCTACTTTCCACACACCCATTCCAGCCTCTTCACTTGCATTACCAAACGGATCAAAGCTCCCCGGTGGGTCGACATCAACATCTTTTGCAATAAGTAAGCAGTCAAGCTGGAATGGTTTTAATGCTGTTGGTTTACAGAGATTGCCGTTGTTTCCGATATCGTTGCTGGAGTCAAAATAGACAGAGCTCAAGAACCCTGGACCATAAAGTTCACCAATTGCGTATGGAGGCATTAGATTGCTTGTAGTTTTGTTTGTATATTGGGCGAGGCCAGCTATGGTTTGCGGTAAAGGAAGTGCTTGATTTTCTGGGTAGTCGTTGTAGTCATACCAGATTTTAAATGGGTATTCCGCTCTCTCGGTTTGGAGTAGAAGTCTTGTTTTGTCCCCTGGTAGTGGAGTGTTTTGTAAGTATTGTTCGCAACCATAAGGACCTGTCAATAAATCATCATACACATATCTTATCTGTTCTCTTTCTTGTTTTAAGGAGTTGTCTAGATAAGCGATGTCATCACCTGTCACCATGTCTTCAGAGAGTCTGGCGAATTCGGTTATCATAGGATTGAGTAGCGCTTCGTATTCATCAGGTCCCTCTAGGGTTCCCGGCAGTATTGCATACTGAACATTCAAAGCATCTAACCTTTCTTTCAAATCTGCCAATCTTTTGATTACACCATTTAGGGATGCAATATGAAATTCATTTTCTTCAGTTATCTGTCCATAGCTGGCAATTTTTCTGAATTCTGTTTCAGCTTCTTTGGCGATCGGTGGCAGAAATTCGGGAGTATAATATTTGTGCACTAAATCCACATATTTATCAAAAATCTTATCCATCCCGTTTGTCACTTCGTGTTTATTGGCAAGTTTTTCTTCAGACTCAGTTGTGGTTCCTAAATGAAGTCCTGTGTGCAGTTGAACTACTCCTCTATAATATGTAGCAAGCTTGTCGTACTCATTAGGTCCTCCAAATATATCTAAAATAAGACCAATTACTAATCCGATCCCAAGACCTATTGCTGTGCCAAGGCCAGGCACAACTGAACCAATTGCCGCGCCGGTACCAGCTGAACTGATTGCGATAGATATAACTGCGCCTGCAATCTGGGCTCCGGCTTGCAACATCCCCGCAATTTGGTCTTCATCAATATTTTTAAAATCTGTCGGTGTTTTAGACACTATTGAGTTTTCTACTGCGGATAAGATTCGTCGCGAATCCTGTTCCCATCCCGGGTGAGGTCCCGGAATGCAATAATCCAGTTGCCGAGCAGTCGTAGCAAGGTCAGCCAAAACTACATTTTCTTCTTCCAATTTTTCCTTATAAATTCTCTGTTCATCTATGAGAGCTTGAGTAAGGTCGGTGCGAATATTAAAGTGAAGATTACCCCGGAGCCACCCCCTGATAGATGGAGCGCTGAAGTCGGACTCTACCTGCGTAGGGATATAGTTGTAGCCAAACTGGTCTTGGTCTATTTGCAAGTATCCATCTTGGCCCGTAGCTCCTATGCCGGCGAAACCTTTTTGAATAAGGTCCGGAGTCCACTTTGCGATGATAGCGTCTAGGAGAGCGGCGACGAGATCATTCATGTCATCAATGGAAAAAATTGTGTTATCTGGGTAGTCTAATATTTTTGTTGCTTCCAAAGCTACCATCTTGCCGGGAGTTACATATTCAAATCTTTTGCAAGTTCCTTGAATTTCGTAGCCGATTGTTTTGCCGGTCGCCGGGTCAATGACCGGGATTTGCACATTTGCTTCTAACGCCGCTACATGTTTTTTCTTACTCAAAAGTGGTGGGTCCACGCATCTCTGGTCGCCCAAGAATCCGTCGGCTTGTTGCAATAATTTATTGGTTTGGTCAACTTCGGCATTAATTCTAGCCCCGAGTTCTTCGGATGCAAGTAATTGAAAACCGAGAGGATTGTTGGCTGGAACTTGAGTGAAGCCGAGCCAAGCATTCCATCCGCCTTTGGTGAAATTTCCCCGAAAGTCGGCGGATGTATACTGTGGGGTGCTTTGCTGTATTACCTCGTTTAACGAATATCTTGCGTTCTGGTCGAATCTCCTGTTGAAATAATTCACCTGACGTATCATATAATCCTTGCCGAAAGGAAATAGATTTGGGTTGCTGATTTCAGTTCCGAAGCCGAGTATCTCTGTCCTGCCTAAGTCAAGAAAAAATTCACTATAGTTTTGGATAAAAAATGAATCGCCCTCAAATCCGCTTTGAATCCAGACGACTAGACTCTGTTGGATTTTTTGCGCTAATCTTTTTGCGACCAATCGCGCGATGCTTTGCAAACAAAGCTGATTTTCAGTGAGCAATTTTGTGTCACCTTTTAATGCCGTTGTATCTTTTTGAACGTTCCCAACGGCTTCTAGAGTTGCGGGGTCAGAAACCAAAACTGCTCGCGCTGCATTTTGAGCCACAGATTGTTTGGCCGCGTTGGGCACTTCGGCATTTTTAGTGTTATTAAACAATCCTTTTTGGTCTTGCAAAAGTGGGGCGGATACATTACTAGCTCGGTCAAAAAGATTACTAATTTTCCCCGATAAAAATCCCTTACATAAAGGAAGTTGGGTAATAATAGAGCTAAGCCCGGTTATGTAGCCGGTCACGCCCCTGCCTTGATAACCTGAAATATTTTGAGCATGGGCGACCCTCACATACAAAGACATGGGCATCAAAACAAAACTTATGACGAGGAGTGAGGCGAGTGAGTTTTTAAAGTTTTTTTTCATCTACTATTTTTCCTTTTTGTTATTTCTATATCTTGTATTCAATTATCTATTATAATATGCATGTCTTACATAGCATTCTCTAAGTCTGCAACAGCTGTTATTAGCTCTTCACTGTATTTTTGATATTGGGAAAGTCCGGCAAGTCCTACAATGGGGTCATCTATAATTTTTGTCAGGTTGGATACACTGATGCTGATGTTGTTGGCGCTATTTGCTATCTGCAAATGATAAATCGCGAGACTTTCTGGTACGGCTACCTCCATCATTTCTGCGCTAAACATGGCGTAAGCATCCGCAATGAGCACTAATTCATCAATGTTTGCTGTTTCACTGCTGTCATAAGCAATAAGCCCGGTATTTGCGATATCAAGCTCGTTTCCTATGCCACTTTCTTTATGTCTGTCGAAAATTTCTTTTATAGCGAGATAATATGTCGCGCGACTTTCCTCTGTGTCTATGGGGTCTACTCTTACATTCCTCTCGATATATTTATCAATCAGTAGCGGGTCTACTATTTTTTGCCCAAGCGCGCTAGAGAAGTTATTGATAGTCAGACTATCCACTCCCTCGGATTTTAGCGCCGCATAAGCGGAGAAAAATTCTCTAGCGAATTTGTCTGTCTCCGAAGAGGTGTTTTCGCTGACTTCTGCTTCTGCTTCAAGCTTTAGACTCTTTTTTTTATTTTCTATATACGTTGTGTCCGGCATGCCGTCAAAAGTGACTTTACTGTTTTTATCAGTGCCCCAAAGCGCTTCTTCCCAGTCGGGGATAGAATCTTTGTCTGTGTCTTGTTGCACGAGGTCTATTACAGTTTTGTCTTTTAGGGCGAGATTGCTTCCCTCTCTGGCAAAATTTTCTTTTCCGCCAAATAAAGAAAAAAGTAAAACTATACACCCTATTAGTCCGATACCCAATCCGGCAATTACAGCAAACTTTCTGCTGGGCAGAAATTTTTCGAATTTTTTAAATTTTCCAAAAAAATTTCCTCTTTTCATTTTTACTTACCAAAGCGATGTCCCCCAATTACTGCTAATAGTAGGCAAAAGAACGTTTGTCACAGACCCCTCCGGATGGGTGCAAGTTATATTTGTATCTCCACCATATTCACCCAAAATCTGCTGATAAGAAGCCGGTATAGTATTTGTTCTTGGCGGATTACTGGACGGTATGAAGTAGCTGGTTGGTCCCGCTGCAGACCAAATTTCTATTGTCGAGCCTGGAATCACACAATCATAACCGGCTCCTTTTAGTACGGTTATTTCTATTGCTTCGGTGTTAGCGATTATTCCGCCAAAAAATAAACGAAAACCAAACGTGGCATTCGTTGTGCTAGTGATAATAAAAAAACCCGATAACACCACAAGAACCCCAACAAGTAATTTTTGCATACTTATATTGTATCATACTTATTTAGGATAAAAGGTGTTAATTTGTGAATTTGGCGAGTGAAATCCAGTCTTTGAGGGTCAAATCCTCCGCCCGAGCCTTCTCTTTGATACTTTTTTCTCTAAAAACTCTATTCCAGTCAATTTTTTTATCAAAAATACGCAAATTTCCGACTAAAATCTTTCTTTTGTGCGCAAAACCAGCTCGGACTGTTTCCCAGAATTTTTTTTCATCTACTCCTTCCCTCCTAAAAAGATTTTTAGAGATATTTTTAATAACTATAATTGCCGAATCCACTTCTGGAGCGGGTGAAAAATATCTGGCGGGAACTTTCGCAATCATTCTCGGCTCGCCGTAAGCTTTTACTGAAATAGAGAGAATACTTTCTTTGCTTGTCCCGCCTTTGCGGGACCGAGCAACAATTCTCTGTGCTACTTCATGCTGGACCATGATGACCATCATGCTTGGTTGCTCGTCTCCACTTAAAAATTTTTTCAAAATTGCGCCGGTGATGTTGTATGGAATGTTGGCGATTAGTTTATAGATTCCAGATTTTAGATTGAAGTCTTTTGGACTGAATTTCAGTATGTCTCCGTGTATTAGTACAAGAGAGCGAGCAGATATTTTTTTTGCAAATTTCTTTTGCAAGAATTCCACGAGCTCATGGTCTTTTTCTACCGCGATAACTTTTCCTGCTTTTTCTAAAAGTTTTTCTGTGAGTGCTCCACGTCCAGGACCGATTTCAAGCACTGTGTCGTTCTTCCCTACTTCTCCCGCTTCGATAATTTTTCTCAAAGCCAAGTGCGACTTTAAAAAATTCTGCCCTAAAGATTTTTTTGCTTTGTATTTTTTCATATGTATATGGTTTTTATTTTCCCATTCTCGTCTGCTTTTTCCAGTAAGTCTCTCGGAATATCTCCCAAAAATTCCGAAGGTGCGTTAATCTGGCGGGAACCAAAAATTGTGCGAAAATTTGCAAAAGACAAAAATAATTTTTCGCGAGCGCGAGTAAGCGCCACATAGAAAAGCCGACGTTCTTCTTCAGCGTCTTCATTTTCTAATTCTCCGCTTCGCGCGTGAGGAAAAAGTCCGTCTTCAAGCCCTACGATAAAAACGTATTTGAATTCTAATCCCTTGGAGGCGTGCACAGTCATGAGTTTGACTGCATCTTTATGCTCTTTTTTCTCAGTATTTATCATCAAGCTATCTTGATCAGAAGCAAGTGAGGCATCCTCTAGGAGCCTTTCAATTCCTAGGCCGTTTGGTAAATTTTCATATTTGAGCGCAAGGGTTGCGAGCTCTTTTATGTTTTCCAGTCTTTCTTTTTCTTCCTCTCCACCCTCTAAAAGTTCGCGCTCAATACCGGTTTTTTTTATTACGAATTTTATAACTTCGGATGCGGTTTCATTTTGTATTTCCTCTCTTATCTTTTCCAGAATTTTATAAAAATTATCTATTTTTATTCTTGTTTTTATTGGCAAACTTTCCGTATCTTTAGCAAAAATTTTGGCGAGGGTGGCTTTACCTATGCCTCGCGTCGGGAAATTTATGATTCGCTTGATGTCGGACAAACTTTCTGGGTTGAGCGAAGCGCGCAGATATGCGAGGGTGTCTTTGATTTCTTTTCTTTCAAAGAATTTTACTCCGAGCACTTGATACGGAATATTGTAACGAAGCATCGCTTCCTCTAGCACACGAGATTGAAAATTTGCGCGATAGAGAACAGCTATCTCTGATAGTTCTAGAGGTGCAGTTTCAGCAGGGTCGCTGTCTCCGCGTGCTCGCGGAGCGCTCCCTCTCGGCTCGACAGCCTGCGAGAGACCCGCTCGAGACACATCCGCTCCAGCACTCTTGTCGGCCAGTTCTAAAATTTTTACAGCCACGAATTCTGCTTCGTCGCCCTCGTCGAGCGCTTCATACAGTGCGATTTTTTCTCCAGTTTTGTTTTTAGTAAATAAATTTTTCTCCGGCCGGAATTTATTTTTTTTGATTACCTCATTTGCCGCCTCCAGTATATTTTGAGTGGAGCGATAATTTTCCTCAAGGAGCACTACTTTTGTATTTTTATAATCTTTTTCAAAACTTAAAATATTTTTTAAATTCGCTCCGCGCCAAGAATAAATATTTTGGTCTGCGTCGCCCACCACGCAGATGTTTTGATGCGCTTCCGAAAGCAAGCGCGCCATTTTGTATTGCACTTCATTTGTGTCTTGATACTCGTCAATGTGAATGTATTGCCATCTGTCTTGATATATTTCTCTGACTCTCTCGTTCTCCTTGAGTAGTTTTGTGGCTTTAAGTAGTAAATCATCGAAGTCCAATGAATTTTCCTTGGCTTTCTTGTTCTCATATATCGGCCAGACCTGCGCTACTACTTTTCCAAAATAGCTTTGCGCTTCTTCAATATATTCCCCTACCTCCCTAAATTTTCCCTTTTCTTTTGAAATAATATTTCTTATTTTCTTTGGCTCATACTGTTTTGGGTCCAAATCCAGTTCTTTTATTACTTCTTTGATTAAGGCGACAGAATCTCCTTCGTCTAGGATAGTGAAATATCTTGTTAATCCTAGTAGACTAGCGTTTTCCTTGATTATGTAGACCCCTAAAGAGTGAAAAGTAGAAACAAATGGAATTTTGTCTTGCTCTTTATGCCCTTTGGCATTTTTTTCTATTTCTGTCAAAATCCGCTCACGCATCTCTTTGGCGGCTTTGTTGGTGAAAGTTACAGCCAAAATCCGCTCCGGCGCGACGCCTTCTTTGATGAGGTTCACAATTCTGTGGGTTATCGTCTTGGTTTTACCTGCGCCGGCTCCAGCAACAATCAAAAGCGGACCGTCTTTGTGCACGGCCGCCTCTTTTTGTTTAGGATTTAAACCATCTAGGTGATTCACTTATCAAATATAGCACAGACCTTTACACTTGCTATTTTATTTGAGCCAAGATTTCACCCGCTTCTCGTCTAAAATTTTCTGACTCTTCGTCCACTATTTGCATAAAGTCAGGAACTTTTTCAAAAAAGAAGTCCAGTAAATCTTCTGGACTAGCAGATTCCTCAAGCAGTTTGTCGTAAGCTTCTGCATCTTTTTCTTCCAAGAGGGGTAAAACTCGCACTAAAACGGATTGGAAAATAGACGTGCCTATTTTATTTATCATTTCTTCTTGTTTTTCTTCAGGTAGTTTATCTATTTCAAAAAGCTCAATAATATTTTTCTTTATTTCACTTTGCGCTTGTTTTGTGTCCATAAAATTTGTTGTATTAATTATAATCTAACTTTGTCTATCTTTCCATCTCTAATGGCCTTTTCCAGGGCACGAGCTTCGAATTTGATATCAGTTTCTGCTGGGATGAGGTCTGTCTCCCCTCTAGGCTCCAAGTGTGTAATCCTTTGAAGTTTATTCAGATATTTTATGTAATTTTGTTGTTCTTCGGGCAATACTTTTATTTCAGCATGTGTTTTGTTTAGCATTGATTCTGCGGTCGGGTTATCCTCGTGCATTTTTTCCCACGATGCGACGTTATCGCCGAAAATTTTATCAATGTTGCCTTTGTGTGTTTCGCTCACTAGAATTTCTCGGTCTTGAGGTGTTAATTCCTCAGGATTTATGTTCTTATCGTTTTCATCTCCATCTTTATATCCAGACGTTTCTTCTTTTCTATAACCTGTAATTGATTTATCTTCTGTTTCTATTTTTTCTGTAGTATCTTTTGATAGTTCTTGCTCTATTGATGTCACGTCTTTCGGAATAGTCTCATCTCCTTCAGTCTCCACTGGTGTCACATCATCTTCTGGGAGGGTCTCTGTTGTTCCCACCGATGTCACGTCTTTGGGGATAGTCTCATCTGCTCCAAACGCCACCGTCGTCACATCTTTGGGGATAGTCTCATCTTCTGCAGACACCACCGGTGTCACATCTTTAGGAGTTTCTAGGTTGTCTGCTTCGGCGCTGTGACCCGAGTCAAACATCTTTCCTTTGTATTCGGTCTGGTCGGTATCGGTCCTAGCATCGTGGAAAATAATTTTGTCGTCATCAAATCGCAATGTTGAACCACTCATAATACCTGCGCTCTCTTTCCCACTTGGATCGTTTGGATCGAAGAATCCAAAGTCAATTGCCTGTTGTGTGTCGTTACCCCGCACAAATTCTTGGATGTTCTCGGGCGCTTTTGATAAGTCGGGATAAGCTTCTCTGATTTGTTCTTTTAGGTCAACGATTCCTTGAATTCCTCCTTCTCCTTTATCGAAAGTTATACTGATTACTTTTGCTGTGTTTTCAACTGCAGTGTTCTCCACTTTAGTTCCTGTTTCTTTCGTACCCGTATCGTTATTTTCTACTGTATTTTCTACTGTGGCACTATTATCTTTGGCCCCAGAGTCGGATTTCAACCATTCCGGTCTTTTGTCCCACATATTTTCTATCCAGCTTTTTGGTTTTTCTAGAAGATTTTCCGCATCCTTACTTAGCCAACTGTCATCGTTTGCGGTCCCTGCTTCAATTTGCTTATCAAAAGCTTCTGCAGTAAAGAACCCTGTTGTAATTGAAGTTGCACCGTTCAATATACCTCTAACTCCTTTCCACCATTTCAAGCTTTTTATTAGTTTCTCTCTTTCTCTCATCACCTCGTCGATTTTACCGGCAAATCTTTCTGAATCGTAGTCATCTTTAAAATGCTCTGATTTTATTTTTTCTGGAGATTTTTTTAGTTTTTCCTCAATGTTTTTTATTTTCCGAGCTGTTATATAGTTGAAAAGATTTTTAAAAGCTATTCCACCGGCACCGATGGCGACCACAGCGGTTCCACCGGTCAGGAAAGAAAAGCCCAATCCTCCGGTCATCAAGGCGATTTTTAGAGCTTTTTTCTTTTGTTCACTAAATGGCTTTTTCGATAGTTTTGAAGCCATCAATGTATTTATACCTGTAGCTAGACCTATTCGCCAAAGTAATTTTTTGCTGGCGCTTTCTACCGGAATATTTCCGAGAAACATACTTCCTGCGAAGATGCTTCCACCTATAAAGGCGGCGCTAGCGACTCCTTTTGTAATTCTTCCCCCTTTTGTTTTGTCTAGATTTTCCCATCCCTTGAGAGTTTTAGCTAGCGCCTTTTTTGCCCAAGAGGAAGATTCCAGTTTAGCTTTACTTGCTTTATTTCCCTCTGTGGTCATAGAGTTCACCACAATTTCCTGCTGTTCTTGTTCGGTCAACTGTCTTCCTTTCTCTGCTTCTATTCTTTTCACTTCCCCTTTAATCTTTTCTGTAAGTCCTTTTGTTTTTGCTTCTATATTTACCGGGGCACCTGATGCAGGTGGAGCGTCAGGCGTAGGTGTTGTAAATGTAAGGTTAGGGGGTAAAGAAAAGGGAGGAGAGGCATCAGGCATAGTTGGAGTGCTTGGTTCTGCAGTTTTTGGTGGTGTAGTTGGGGAGATTTCTCCTTTTTCTGTTTCTAGCGCCGTAATATTTTTATTTTCTTCAGCAACTTCTTTCTCTAGAGCTTCTAATTCTTCCAGCAAGTCTTCGTCAGTTTGCTCTGGATTTATTTTCGGAGTTTCTATTTCTTGTCCTTCCACAGAATCTTTATCCTCCTCAGCTACTTTTTCTGCTTCTGCTTTTTTGACAAGCAAAGCATTTGCCATATCTGTCGCTTTTCTGACAGTTTCCTCTATATTTTTTGCTTCAACTCGAAGAGCCTCAGCTCTTCGTTCCAAGTCCCCAAGTATTTTTGCTCCTTCTTCTTTTGGTGGTTCGTCTATTGCCATGATGGTTTTGAATAATTAAAATCTCGGACTAAATACTTCTCCCCCATTGTCTGGTAATATATATAGTCTAGCATTTTCTCCTATGTTGGGTGTCACGTATTCATCAAAATTTTCCTCTGAAATGTTGATACATCCCCAAGACATTTTGTTATCTTCTATTGTTGATGTTCCTAGAGCTTTTGTTCTTTTCTCTATTTCTCCAGGATAAGTTATATGAAGGGCTAAATTTGCTGGTGTTTTGTAAATACTAAATATTTTTCCTCTATAAAATTGTACATTTTCCCTATCCATTCCTTGTCTGCCGATACGATATGTTCCCATTGGAGTGGTCGCATAAGGCCCGGGTTCGTCACTTGACGAGGAGGCCTCGTTAAAAACTTCTCCTTTTGCTGCTCCGAAAATTGCAGGGAATTTTTTTACAAGATTGTTGTCTGCATCAAAAATCATAACACACGCGTTTTCTTTGTCGGCAATAACATATGCTTCTTTTTCCTTTACCCCAATCCCTTCTATTGGCGCATTGGCGTTATACACATTTTTTGCATTTTGAGAGAGTCCATTATAAACTTCTAGGTCTTGAATGATATTTGGTCCGAGCATTACATTTTCCAACGTTTCTTCTGTATCAACTAGTGGCTTTTCTGTATTTTTCACAAAACCGGAGGTTATAAAAGAACTTCCCAAATATATTCCCGCAATTAAGATGCCCTTCTTTAGAGTTTTGATTGTTATTTTTTTATATAAATTACTTGCGCTTGTGTCAATTCCAGAAACAATACGAGCAAGTTTATTCTTTATCCAAGAATTAAAGTCTATCTTTGTTTTTTCTTCCCGATAATCTTCCTTCAGTTCCTCCTGTTCTTTTGGTGGGAGTTCTGCTATTATAGCGTTTACATTTCTTTGTATCTCTTGTTTTCCATCAAGTGCGGAATCTTTTTTTACTCCCATATTTTCTTTGATTGATGCATGTCCCTTCTCTTCTTCTGTGACTTTTGGTGTTATTTGTGAGGTAGCGCTCTGTCTTTCTGTCACAGTACTGGTTTCGTTTGTCCTTATTTTCTGTTTTTCTTTTTCAATTTCTTCGAGCTCTTTGTAGATTTCTGCCAATCTTTTCTCCCCCGACTCTACGGTTCTTTGAAGTTCCTCTAAAGCTTTTTGGTCTTCTTTCGTCCACTTCTCAGCTTGGTTATTTTTTATTACAGTTTCTGTAGGCATTTTATTCTTTGAAAGTTACTTTAATTTGTCCATTTTGAATTTCCATTTTTTCAACCTCACTGGATGCTTCTTTTTCTATATAACTTTTCAGCAATTCTGAAATTTCTTTTAACTTTGGTTCAACCATTGATCTAACTTTACCAGTAGCAAGTCCAGCATCTATGTTGTAGTTTTTTAGATATATCCCTGAGCCTTTATTACCGAGAGTTGCGTTCATAATAACGTTGATAGAAATACCCTTTTTGGCTCTTAGTTTTGAGGAAACTATTATTTCATTGCCCCTACCTTCCACTTCCAAGTCTTTAATTTCTTTTACAGCTTCTTGAGACAAAAGTAAGCCAGTAATTCTATTTTTAATAAATTCAACTGAGTAAAACTTTTCGTTTTTAGTTTCCTTATTTTCAGTTGGAGATGTTGTTTTTTGTTTACCAAGTACTTCTTTTGGTCCGGTAAAAAAGCTTATTTTACGTCTAACTTTATTAATTATCTCTTTTTCCTCTTTTACAGGTTTTTCTTTGGGCTCTTCAACCAGCTCTGCGTCGCTAATCGTTAATCTTTCGTCTATCGGTTCAACTACTTCAGCGTTTACTGCTTCTGTTTCTACAGGAATTTCCTGAACAGATTTTTTCTCAATCTCTCGCCTTGCGAGTTCCGCCTTAATTTGAGCGATTCTTTCTTGGCTTGTTTGTACCTTAGCTTTGCGTTCTAGAAACTCGCGCTCTTTTTCCGTCGTCCATTCTTTTTCTTTGGTTCCTATTTGCGCAGGTTCACTTTTTTCCGATTCTTCTGTCTTTGTCTCTGTGTTATCTATAACATCAGAAATAAATTTCTCATATTTAGAAACTTCGCCTTTGACTGCTAGTCCTGGTTCTTTCTTGATTGGCTTTGGGTTAGAGATGATTGGTTTTACTTTTCTAGCTTTTTCTTCCTCAACTTTTCTTTGTCTCCATGCAAGTTCTTTACCTGCGTTTTTTGCTATTTTAGGGTCAGTTGAATTTAGAAAATCTTCTTCTTTCAGGTTTTTCACAATCCTTTTATCCGCAGGTGAATGCAATATCACATCTCTTATGTTGGCTGTACCCGGAGCCAACTTCTGAATATTTTTTGCTACCCCGCCGAAGCCTTTGTGTTTTGATTTTATATTAAAAAAACTGCCTTCCTTAAAACGGACAATTCCGTCAAAACCCATAGCAACCGCGCCTAGTTGATCTGAAGTGTGCGGGATATCATTTTCAAAAAATTCTCCACTTTCTTCATCTTTTAAGGTTGGGTAGTTATGGTAGACTATGTTGCCTATATTCGTGTTCTGTGTGTCAAATCCATGTAATTTTGTGTATCTTACGGCATTTTCAATGCCGTTTATGGTCTCAGCCGCCTCTTTCCTTTTTTCCTCACACAGTTCGGCGATGGTCTTAGTGACTTTTTCTCTTTTGAAGTAGCCGTTTTTTTGTTCAACATTTTCGAATATTTCAAATTTAGTTTTTCCTATTTCACCCCGCAGTTCTTCTTCGGTAAAAGGTCTAGAGGGGTCAACTTTACCCGATTCAAACAAATCAAGCAGAACTTCGAATGGTAGTTTTTCGGCTATGGCTTGTATGGAACGAGGCCATTTCTTCAAGAAATATTCTTTATCGAAAATCTTTTCTCCTTTTTCATTTTTTTTATCTACATAAGAAAGGTTGTCTATGCTGTTTACAGTCTTTACCATCTCTTTGAGCCATTTCGGTTCTTCTTTAAAGAGTTTGCCTTCCCGCATTATGTCATACACCATTTTTGAAGCAGAAGTATGGGCGTTAGAACCTTCTCCATGATGGTCAAGTTTTATAATTATAGATTTACCGTTTATTTTTATTTCAAGCCAAGAGTTGCCGACATCGAGAAAAACAACTACACCTTCCTTTTTATCGATTAAATCTTTCTCATCTCCGCCCTTAGGCACCAGCGAAAATATAGCACCCGGTGCGTATAAGTCATTGTTGTTCTTTTTTTTGCTCTCCCCTTCTGTTTCTGTAGTTTTTATTGGTCTTATGAATTTTCGGCTTAGATTTTGGAGCATAAAAAGGGCAAGTCGAGTATCTGGGTCAAGAGCAAAAGATAAATTTTTACTGCCTCTTCTTTCCTTGGCATGCACTACCACTTGATTTATAGGTAAGTTTCTAAAAACCCAAGCTATTTCGTTTACTTTCTCCTCATAAGTTTCTGCTTCCGGTCCGTCGTCCTTTGCTCCCTTTTCGAGTTTTTCAAATACCTGTTCGAATTTATCCAGGACTTTTAATAGTTGTTTACTGGGTTCTTTTTTTTTATCTTTTGAGTCAGTTTTATTTATGTAACTTGTTGTCCCACCCTTATATTCTCTTTCTCTTGAGCTTGCAATTAGTTCTTTTGTGTTTTTTATATCTTCTTTTCCCATATATTTTTTATCTAATTATAGGTTTTCTTAGCGCTAATTCCTAATTTTTTCGAAAGTTGCTCAAATTTTACACTATTTTTGTCTTTCTGTCAAATTTTGACTTTTCCACATACGGGTTGACCAGAGAGGTATTTTAGAGTACCCTATAAATACCCCCGTACAGAAGTATGACTTTGTTGTCCGAACGCGGTAATGACAGTAACCATCGTGAGAAATTTAAGCAGCACAATTTCGGTCGTCCTGTAATTCTATCCTTGTTTTACAAGGGTTGAAAGCAAATTCTCGCGATAAACAAGTTTGTTTTATAAAATCTCAATTTAAAATATTCAGCTATCTCTTGGCCTTTTCCCTATTGTTCGGGGGTTTTGTCGTTCCCGCTCGCGCAGAAGCCGGACTCCTTTCATCTATCTTTGGAACAGAGGTTTCGGCAAGCGCTGAAATACCAAGCAAGCCTGGGAATTCTCAAAACATAGCTTTACTTGAGTCAAATGTATCTACTCTAGCAATGATTGAGGATAAAAAAGATAAAAAGACAGCCACCAACGAGATAGAACAAGGCGTAGATGTGAACATTGTCTCTGAAAATGCCCTGCTCCCAGCCATCAGTCCGGTATCGGCGACTGACGGAATCGGAGGCGGGGATTTTTCTTTTGAGGAAGGGGTGGATATATATGTGGTCAGATCCGGAGATACTGTTGCAGGAATAGCTGAGATTTTTGAAATTACCTCGGACACCATATACTCTTTAAACGAAAAGAAAAAGGGGGACAAGGTAAAAGAAGGCGATGTCCTTTTGATTCCTAATTTTTCTGGAGTGGAACATACCGTTACTTCCGGCCAGACGCTTCAAGGGATAGCAAATTTATACAAAGTTTCCATAGATGATATTATTAGTGCAAATGATATAGGAGAAGGCGCAAAAATAGTCGTCGGAGAAAAATTGATGATTCCCGAAGGGCATATTTTAAATGAAACTAAACCAAAAACTTCTTCAGGTATAGCTAGAGGTAGTTCCAATATTCCTAGCGTCGCCGGTTATTTTATAAATCCAGTTCCAGGAAGTGTGAAATCTAGAGGAGTGAAAAAGGGACATGCGGGGGTTGATTTTGCAGCTCCGACAGGCACTCCGATTTTAGCAGCTGCTTCTGGAAAAATATTGAAAGCATCACTCGGATGGAACGGCGGTTACGGAAATATGGTTGTTATTGGGCATCCAAATGGCACAACTACTCTGTATGCACACATGTCTAAGATAATTGCCACAACTGGTGCTCAAGTTGCCCAAGGAGACACCATAGGTGCTGTCGGGTCTACTGGCAAATCAACTGGTTCTCATACTCACTTTGAAGTTAAAAACGCTAGAAATCCTTTCTAATTTATTCTACTAACGTAAGAGAAATCATTAGTAAAATTCCAAAAATCAAAGAGACGAATTGCAGAAGCGAATACCTCGCTTCTTTTGTTTTATGTAACTCCGGCATCAAGTCCGCCACAGCGATATAGATAAATCCTCCAGCGGCGATTGGCAAGAAGTATACAATAAAATTCTCTGACACATCCCCTAGGATGAGCGCAAATATTACTCCTGCAATAGCTAGAAGCGCTGATAAAAAGTTGAGCCAAAGCGCGCGCGCTTTGGTGTAGCCAGCATGCAGTAGCACCGCAAAATCCCCTATTTCTTGCGGTATTTCGTGCAAAATTACCGCGAGCGTCGTCGCGATACCGAGCGGAATGCTGACTAGAAAGCTTACCCCAATAATTACTCCATCAATAAAATTGTGCACTCCGTCGGAGAAGAGCACCAGCTTCCCTACCGGATGAATATGATTCTCCTCGGTGTCATCGCCGTGGTGGTGCCAGTGCAGAAATTTTTCCAAGATAAAGAAAAATAAAATTCCAGTGATAACCAAGATGCTTACCAAAAGAGGATTCCCTGCGTCCTCAAATGCTTCCGGTATCAAGTGGATGAACGCATCCCCCAAAAGCGCGCCGACCGCGAGACTAATGAAAACAAAAATATATTTTTTCAAAACTTCTTCACGAAGCGAAAGCGCGAAAACTCCCACTAGAGATATGAGACTCACTACCATGACACTTCCGAATGCATAAATGTAAGTTGTAAGCATATTTTGTGCGGGATAGGAGAATCGAACTCCTAACCACAGTTTGGAAAACTGTTATTTTACCATTAAACTAATCCCGCCTCCGCTAAAGCTGCGGCGGGCAAGCCCGCTTTCACTTTTTACTTGTCGGGCCGCTGGGAATTGAACCCAGTCTAAATGGTCCCAAACCACTTGTACTACCGGTATACTACGGCCCGCCTCCGCTAAAGCTTCGGCGGGCAAGCCCGCTTACACTTTAGAACTTTTGGAGTATATCATAAGATGATATCACTTTCTACTTTTACTCTTGCTTTTTTATTTTGCAGGTCTAGAAAAACTACTACTAAATCCACTTGCCATTCCTTATCCTCGTATTTTGAGTGCCCCAATAGGTATGCTTGGATAACCCTAGAGAGACGTTTCAGTTTCCAAGGATGCATATTGTCTTCGGCTCGATAGTCGTCTAATTCTTTCACAGCAAGGTTTAGCCTCGATATGGCCTTTACTTCAACAAAATAAATTTTATTATCCTTTTCGGCCACAATGTCTATCTCTCCATACCTCTTGGTGTAATTTCTATCAAGAATGGCAAAACCATGTTTCATGAGAAACTTCACAGCAATGTTCTCACCAAGTTCCCCTATTTTTTGGCTATCAGATGTAAAAACTTTAGGCATATTTTCTAAGGTTTCCCGCCCGAACGTACCGTTCGGTACGGGCGGGCATGATTAACGTTTCACATGAAACTATTTACTTAAATCTATGTCTTTTATCATTATACCTTTATTTAACAACATATTTTGGTAAAATATCGCCTAAAAGACAAAATTTTTCAATGTCCTTTATCCACATACCAACATAGTTATCCACATATTTGTCCAATATCCTTGTGAATAAAGAGCTTACTAACGGACACAGTTTTCATTGTGCGGGCAAGGAGAATCGGACTCCTATTTACTGATTGGCAACCAGTCGTTTTACCACTAAACTATGCCCGCTTTTTAATCTAAAATGTTTTCTCATTATATTATTTTAGTATAATTTATGCAAATTTTATATTCGGAGAATTGTTGTATTCCGAAAACTTTTATGCTAATATTAACGAATAGTGAAAAAATGCTCAAGGTGTAAAATTGAAAAAAATATTGAAGAATTTAACTTTAAAAACAAGGCTATCGGACTAAGACAGTTACAATGCAAAGAATGTACTCGCTTATTAATTAAAAATCATTATAATAACAATCGAGAGTATTATTTATCGAAAGCAAAAAAACGTAATAAAATATTGCGTGACGAAATTAATAATTTCTTATTACGGTATTTATCGAAAAATCCCTGTATAGATTGTGGCGAATCAGATGTTACAGTTCTAGAATTTGACCATAAAGGATTGATACCCAAACTTAAGGCGGTTTCACATTTAAAAAGAGCTCAATTGCCCTTAAGTGTAATTCAAGATGAAATTGACAAATGTGAAGTTAGGTGTGCTAATTGTCACAGAAGGAGAACGGCGAAACAATTTAGATGGTATAAATTATCAACGCCCTTGTAGCTTAATGGATAGAGCACTGGTCTTCGGAACCAGCAATGGGGGTTCAATTCCCTCCAAGGGCACCAAAAGTCCAATGGACAACAATCTTAAAAACTTAATAGCAAAGATTCCAAAAGAAGTTTTAGATGCCTGCCTGCCGGTTCAAGTTAGGCAGGTAACAGAAACCTTAGAAAAAGCGGGTTTTGAGGCTTATCTGGTGGGTGGGTGTGTTCGCGATCTTGTGATGTCTAGAAGTCCGAAAGACTGGGATGTAACTACAAATGCCAAACCGGAGCAGATTATAGCCCTGTTTGAGAAAACTGTGTATGAAAACACCTTCGGGACTGTGGGAGTCTGTGTTTCACAAGAAACCTTAGATAAAAATGTTACTCATGAAACTTCTCAATCTCCTGATAACTTAAATCTGAAATCTGACAACTATCTCATAGTTGAAGTTACCCCATACCGATTAGAAGCAAAATACAGCGATTTTAGGCATCCAGACGAAGTAAAATTTAGCGATAAGCTGGAAGACGACCTTAAGAGACGTGATTTCACGATAAACGCTATGGCGCTGAACTCTAAAGGACATCTAACGGACATGTTCGGAGGTATAAAGGACATAGAGAGTAAAACATTACGGACAGTGGGGGAGGCGGATGAGAGATTTTCCGAAGATGCGCTTCGGATGTTGCGGGCAGTGCGCTTCGCTTGCCAACTTGATTTTTCTGTGTCGTATGAAGTAACGGAAAGTATTACTAAAAATTCGGACTTAATAAAAAATATTTCAGGTGAAAGAATTCGCGATGAATTTATAAAAATAATAATGTCCAAAAATCCGAGCGCTGGAATTTTAATGTTGCAAAAATTCGGACTCTTAAAAAATATAATTGCAGAGCTAGAAGAGGGGATAGGATGCGAGCAAGGAGGCGCGCATATTTATGACGTTTGGGAGCATCTTTTGATGGCGCTACAGCACTCTGCGGATAAGAACTGGCCTTTGATTATAAGGCTCTCTGCGCTTTTCCACGATATTGGTAAACCCAGAACTAGGCGTTTTGCCTCAACTGGCGCTCCTGCTCAGGTCCTCGGGTCGCAAGCTCAACCAGACCATTCGCAAGAGCGCCCAGTTTCCGCAAAAAAGATTTATACATTCTATGGGCATGAAGTGGTGGGCGCGCGGATGGCAGTGAGTATAATGGAGCGCTTAAAATTCTCACGGGAAGAAATAAATTTGGTGGAAAGTTTGGTGCGCAATCATATGTTTTTCTCGGACACAGAATTAATTACTCTCTCTGCTGTGCGGAGAATAATCACCAAAGTCGGTAAAGAAAATATTTGGAATTTGATGAATGTCCGAGAAGCGGACCGCGTGGGCATGAAGAAAAAAGAAGCGCCGTACAGACTGCGCAAATATTTTGCGATGATAGAAGAGGCGCTTCGTGACCCTATCTCTGTATCTCAATTAAAAATTGATGGGAATTATTTAATGAAAGAGTTAGAGATAAAACCCGGACCTCGCATGGGCTGGATTTTGAATGCGCTCTTAGAAGAAGTCCTAGACGATCCGACGAAAAATACTGTAGAGCACCTAACAGAGCTCGTAAAATCTCTAAATATGCTCGGCGACGGCGAACTCCGCGTCTTGGGCGAGCGTGGTAAAGAAAAGAAAGAAGAACTTGAAGTGCAGGAGATAGAGAAATTGCATACAAAACATGGGGTGCAGGGTCCGAAGCCAAAGGCGAAGTAGGAAAGACAATAAAATACCCCATAGGAATTTCCTATGGGGCGGGATCATTTTTGTGGAGAAAGCATAGTTACCACTTTGCTACAAATGTAGCTTCGAGTTTTGCCAGCAAACCTGTTTCGTCTGAAAATTCTGCGATGTAATTTCCCAAACTTTTTTCAGAGTTTAGATATTCAACCTTTGCCAACAAGTTTATTTCCTTATTTGGTTTAGTTACTTTCAGCGCTTTTACGGTTATTTCTGTTGCCAGAATTTTTTTACAACCCGATTCCCTTGAGAGAATATGAGCTGCGTTCCATGCGGCAAAAGTATGGTGTGCCACATTCACGTGATCCTTGCGGTCTGCAATGGTAACGTCCGCGAGAGGGAAAAGTACTTTTCCGACCAGCGTTTGGCAATCTTCTGAAACTTCTGCACTGGTTAGGTAATGCGGTCTCGGTGTATCTGTTAAGTCCGAACTTACTTGTTTCATTTTTTTTGTTTTTATGAAATTAATTTTCTTTGATGTGTTACAAGGACATAGGTATAGTGATTAATACCCTGTCTTTATACCCTTCTTCTGTTTTTCTTGCAATTTTTATTGAATCAATGATTTCATGAAATTTTTCCTCAGACGGCTGGCCTAGACGTACTAATCCTCCAATAACTACACCACTATTTTTTAGTGATTTTTTGGATATTTTTTTAGGACGATAGTAGTTTACGATCCCTTCGTTGGCTTTTCTTTGGACATAGTCAATGATTAGTCCTTTTAGTTCCAAGAGGTCTTCATTGGTTAAAGTTAAGTTAACTGAAAAGTTAGAGTCCATGAGTATAGTTATTAAATTGTTAAAGAATTAAGTTTATGTAGCCACTTTAATACAACTTATAAGATTGATATTAAAATAGACATAAAAATTACAGTATGTTATAATATCTTTGCAAATAAAGAGCAAAAAACGATAAGTTTTTGTCTAAAATAGTAGACATACAAGCATATGGATAATAAATTGATAACACAAATTAAAAATAACCTTGGTTTTTCTGAAAAGAAAGCAAAAGTTTTTCTAGCTCTTCTACAGTTAGGGGAGACTAATGTTCTAGCAATTGCTCAGAAAGCGAAACTTAAAAGAACCACTGTATATAATATTTTACCTGAACTAATTAACGAAGGGCTTGTGGCAAGCGCTAGTACAAAAGGACGCAAGAGGTATTTTGTGACAGACCCAAGAATTATAGTGAAACTCCTAGAGAGCAAAATAGAAGAGACAAAATCTTTTCTTCCACTACTGACCGCCCTTCATTCAGTATCCCTTCATCAGCCAAAAATTTCTTTACATGAAGGGGAGAATGGGACAAGGCAGATATATGAAGATACTATCTCATCTCTTTATCCCGGCGATACTATTTTTGGTTTTTCGGGAGATATAAAAACAAATTATATTCTAGACAAGGATCTAGAGAATTATATAAAGGCCCGTGTGAGTAAAAAGGTAAGGAATAAAGTCATTGTGGCTGTTCCGGAGTATGCTGAATTTTTAAGAAAAAACTCTTTGCAAGAATTGCGAGAAGTAAAAGTTTTTACAGAAGTTGAAAACCTAAAAGCACCAAGCGTTGATTTTAAGATTTATGGAAATAAAATAGCGATAATTTCGTATCGTGAAAACTTTTTAGGTATAGTGATTGAAAGCAGAGACATCAGCCAGATGTGTAAAATAATTTTTGAAGCACTTTGGAGTAAAATATAAATTTATGACAATACCAAATCATTTAGCACTAGGTTTAATCATAGGCAAAGCCACGGGCTCTTATGAGATAGCGGTAGCGACATCCGTACTTTTGGATTGCGACCACTTTATTCCTTTGGCGAAGCATGGGTTGTTGAAAAATTTTAAAGTATTTTGGAGTTCAATAATAAAACCAGAAGACCGTTTTGGCGACCAAAGAGGGATTTTACATAATATACTTGCAGTGTTCGCGACGACGCTCTTTAGTTATTTTTTATTCGGACCGCACGTCGCGCTTGTGGTGGGCTTGAGCCATTTTGGCCATATTTTTCTAGATATGATTTCCGATACCGACTCTCGGCTATTCCGACCATTTTCAGATTTTAAAACTCGTGGGTTTATCCCGTATTATTCTAGATATGAAGTATTATTTTTTCTGGGGCTTGTTTTGATTTTTTTAGTTTTGCCCGCCTAATCAATATTAGTATTACCAAACTTCCATCAGCCAAAGCGATTACTGCAGGGTAGAGCCAGGTAGTAAGAGTAAGAGAGCTAAGCGCTAAAATTGATATTGGATAATTTACTGCGCCGACAGCGAAAGACGAGGCATTTTCTTCAAACGGGAATTTGTATGCCTTGCGAAAAGTCGGAATGATAGCAATCATATCTGAAATTGCCACTAAAATCACAGCGTATAATGGATTCTTGGTAAACCACCACAGAAATATTCCGATCAGTGCCCCAGTCAAGGCCAGCCAATCATATTTATCATATTCCACATGGCCTTGCCTGAAACCGATTAAAGCGATGATGAAACAAAGAAGGGCATTTACGCCTAGAATCCAAGATCCAGAGCCACCACCAGAAACTAGTACAGCCGAAAAAGCCACAATGTTGATGACGGACCAGACAAACCAAGTAAAAGCGTGCGGTTTGGTTTTACCTTTCCAAATTCCGGCAAAATAAATTCCGTAGCTTACGGCATGAATCAAAACCGTTAAATATCCCAAAAGGATTTTGTATTCCACTCTAGAAATTTTAACACACTAGTATACTTCTTGTTGATAGCAGGTTTCACAGTAAATTTTTTCAGGGCGGTCGGGGGAGGAATAGTGTGAAAAAATAAAAAGGTGACTCTAGGTCACCCTTTGATAGTTGCTATAATGGTAAAATACTCCATAACCACTTTGCCCACCAGATTACTAAAACAAACCCAACAATAAATAAAATACCTTCCAAGCAACCCTCTTTCTCTTCTTGCTGACTGTTCATATTATTTTAAATTTTTTAGTCTTCTAGTATTTCTAACAACAGCTTCTAAGCTCGATAGTAAAAACAGACCCCCTAATATTGGACCCAAAGAGGAAAGGACAATACTACCTATTAAGTACACCAACCATTCTTCTTTTATGTCCCGATACCATAATAGGGGCACAGGTTTATAATTTTGATGAACAACATCTATAAGTACTGATATCCACACCAAAATAAAACCAGAAGTGAACCATTGCCATGAAAAAAGAAATGATCCAATAAATTCATAGGTTATATTTATCATTTTTATTTTTTTTACAAACAACAACTCGTTGTTCTAGTTAGATTATAATGAGTTAAACATAATTGTCAATATTCGTTATCAAAATATGTGGATAAATAAGCTTATTTTGAAGGTTAAAAATAATTAGTAGGAATTTTGTTGATAGACGTTGACAAAATTTAAGGGTTGGAATACAATATAGAAATGCAGAATGAGAATTTGGATTTAAAGAAAACTTTGGAATTTATTGGCTTCTCCGAGAAGGAAGTTTCTGTGTATTTAGCTCTACTTGAACTCGGTAAAGGTACAGTTACGCAGATTTCCCGCAAAGCTGGCATCAATCGCCCAACGGGGTATCACGTGCTTGATTCTTTGGCGCTTAAAGGGCTGGTAAAAATTTCCGGCAAGGAACCAAAGCAAGAATACGTGGCAGAATCCCCAGACCAAATTGAGAAAATGCTATTAGAGAAAATTGAGAATGAAAAAAAGTTTTTAAGCGAAGCAAAGAAGATTATCCCGGAATTAAAATCCATACACAATATCTCCGATAGACCCAAAGTTTTATTTTATGAAGGCAGAGAGGGAATAGAAAAAGTTTACGAAGATACTTTAACTTCATGCGAACCAATTCGCGCTTATGCTTCAGTAGAAAATATGCATACGGGACTTCCAGGATATTTCCCAGAGTATTATGAACGAAGAGCTAAAAAAGGAATTGCAATTAGAGCCATAATTCCGGATTCAGACACGGGCAGAGAACGCAAAACCTTTGATGCAAAAGAAATGCGCGAGACGGCACTAGTGCCAAAACATATGTTTGATTTTATTCCCGAGATAAATATTTATGATAACAAAGTAATGATAGCTTCTTGGCGAGAGAAACTTGGAATAATTATTGAATCAGTGGAGATTGCAGATGCAATGAAAAAAATCTACGAACTTGCATGGGCAGAGGCAAAGAGGTTGGACAAAAAAGAAATTACTTAAAAATTTTCTCAATCAAGCGGGTGCTCCAAGAAGTGAGGTTGAAGATGACGGCGAGGGTGAGGAGAGTTAGAGAGAGTCCTGGACTGATGAAGGAGAGAGGGATGGCGATGAGTCCAAAGACGACCGGCACGAGGGTGCGGATGGTGGACCAATGGATTTCCCGCGCGCTTATTTCCGGATTTTTGATATTGTCAGAGTAAAGAACATATTTGCGCATCCAGTATAAAGTGAGACCTATCAAGATTGTATGAACGCTGAAAATTGAAATTGCTAATTGATTTTGATTGAAGTTACCGAGGAGGCTGGTGGAAAATGGCACAAGAGAAATGAACATAAAGAAAAGCGCATTGATGTTTGCAAGCCGTGAGTCAATATTTTTTGCGTAGATGGAGATGAAGAAATGGTGCGCTCGCCAGTAGGTAAAGAGAAGGGCGAAAGAGAGAACATAAGAGAGAAATGATGGCAGGAGCTTGGTGATTTCGTACCATAGCTCTTGGTTGGTCGGGTCAGCAAAAAAAGATGGCACGCGCAGTTCAAAAACGAGCAGGGTCATAACGATGGCAAATATGCCGTCGGAAAGTTCATCTAGTCGGGTGTGCTTCATATGTGAATATCATAACACGAAGAATTTTAAAATAGCAAAATTTATTCGTTATCAATTTTTACTCGACACGCATATTTTGCTGGTGCAAAATTGCTATGCTCGGCTACCCGCCTGCGCAATGTCTTGTAAAAATTATAACTTCGGAAAGCATAGAATTATGATAAGATATTTCTATGCGCATTGGCATTTTTGATTCAGGGGTGGGGGGGCTTATTATCGCACAGGCGATAAGAGAGCTTATGCCGGAATATGATTATGTGTATTTGGGCGACACGAAAAGGGTGCCCTACGGAAACAGGAGCCATGAAGCGGTGTATCAATTTACCAAAGAAGCGGTGAATTATCTCTCCAGAAAAAAAAGTTGCGCGCTCATCGTGGTAGCTTGCAATACTGCTTCCGCCAGAGCCGTCGCGAGGATTCAAAAAGAGATGGCTAAAATGCCGGAAGGGAAACACACTAAAGTACTCGGAGTTTTGGTGCCGGCCTGCGAAGAGGCGGCTTTGCACTCTCGGGTGGGTGTGCTTGCAACAGTAGGCACGGTCACTTCACGGTCTTTTGTGACAGAGATAAAAAAATTAAATGCAAAGTGCCGAGTCTTGCAAAATCCCGCGCCGATCTTGGTGCCTCTTGCGGAAGCGGGGGAGAGCGAGCTTGCAAAGCCGTTTTTAAAAAAATATTTGGAGCCACTTTTGAAAGAGCGGGTGGAAGCGATAGTGCTTGGTTGCACGCACTATCCGATATTCAAAGAGGAAATAAAAAATTTGATTCCAAAAGGTATGCGAATAATTTCTCAAGATGAATTTATTCCAAAAAAATTAGCGGACTATTTAGAACGGCATGGAAATATAAAAAAGAAACTCTCCAAAAGTGGTAAAGTAGAAATTCTTCTCACCGACAAAACGCAAAACATCGAAGACCTCACCCGCGCCTGGTTCGGAGAAAATTTGGAATCCAAAATTGTTAGTCTGTAAGCGCTTGACTTGCTGTAGCACATTGTGCTACACTTTGAATATGAGAACCACATTAAACATTTCAATGCCACCAAAGCTATTTTCTAAAGTAGAAAAAGCCGTGGCCGAGCACAATTATTCATCCGTTAGTGAGTTTTTTCGCGATGCCATAAGGGCTTGGGAGGAAGATCAAATCATAAAGAGTTTAAAGCAAAGTCAGATTGAAGCTAGGGCTGGAAAGACGAAAGTCCTGCGCTCACTTCGTGATTTGCGATAAATTATGATAATAAGGTATACAGCAAAATTCAAGCGAGAATACTCAAAGCTGATTTTAGAAATACAGAAAAAAGCAGAAACGCGCGAAAAGGTATTTCGCTTAAGCCCTTTTGCTCCCACATTAAAAACACATAAATTGTCCGGAGATTTAGAAGACCTTTGGGCTTTTTCTGTTGATTATAATTATCGGATTATTTTTGAATTTTTGGAAAATGAAATAGTCATTTTTCACTCTATCGGTGACCACGATATTTATAAATAAAACACATATACGCCATGGCGTATATGTGTAAACTTAGTTTCTAATATCTATTAATACCGGGCAATGATCCGAACCCAAGACTTCGGGGAGGATTTTGGCGGACCGTATTTTTGATTTTAGTTTGGAGCTTGCGAAGATGTAGTCTATCCGCCAGCCGATGTTCCTAGCGCGGGCGTTCGCAAAGTGGCTCCACCAAGTGTAGTGCCCGTTGCCACGGGTTTTCATTCGGAAAGTGTCCACGAAGCCGGCGGAAACAATTTTATCTGCACCCTCGCGCTCTTCTTTAGTGAAACCTTTTTTGCCATCGTTTTCTTTCGGTCGAGCGAGGTCATCCGCTGTGTGAGCGACGTTTAAGTCTCCACAGAAGATTACCGGTTTTAACTTGTCTAAACTTTTTACATATTCCAAAAAGGCAGGGTCCCAATTTTTATGGCGGAGGGGAATGCGAGACAAATCGTCTTTGGCATTCGGGGTGTACACCGTGACGATGAAGAAATTTTTAAATTCTGCGCAAATGACTCGGCCTTCTTTATTCGGGTCGCCATATTTATCTGCGAGTTTGTATTTTTTCGTAATTTTCTCTGGGATATTTAAAGTTATAGATATAGGTTTTTGTTTCGTGAAAATAGCAGTGCCACTGTAGCCCTTTTTCTTGGCTGAGTTCCAATATTCTTCGTACTCTGGTAAATCCACTTCGCTCTGATTCTGTTCGGCTTTAGTTTCCTGCAAGCACAAAATATCTGGCTGGTATTTCTTTACAAAACTCTCAAAAAGTCCCTTCTTATGCACCGCCCGTATTCCATTTACATTCCATGTGATAATTCTCATTTTGTTTAATCAGATTATTTTATAATAACACGAAGCATAAAAATAAATATTTGCTCACCGCGCATATTCGCGTGCTCACAAATTGCTATGCTCGGCTACCCGCCTGCGCAATGGTTCTCAAATACTTATCTTTATGCTTCTACTTTCGGTTGTGAAACTTTTTATGTATATCTCGCAAGTGTTTGTCAGTCACGTGGGTATATATCTGGGTCGTGCCGATGTTGGCGTGGCCGAGAATCGCTTGCACACTGCGGAGGTCGGCGCCGTTACCTAGGAGGTCGGTCGCAAACATATGGCGCATAACGTGAGGAGTGACTTTTTTAGATATGCCGGCTTTAGTAGCATGCGCTTTTACTATTCTTTCGATACTTCGGCGAGTTAATGAATTGCCCTGCGTTAGGTCTTGCCTAACGCTAACGTTTTTCTCTTTACTTTTTACGCCTATTTCGTTGCCGATTTGCACAAAGAGGGCATCACTCATATCTTTTCTCATACTCAAATATTTTTTGACGGCATCTTTGGCAACATCCGATATAAAAACCACTCGCACTTTTCCGCCTTTTCCGCGGATTGAGAGTTCAGGAGTAGAGAGATCAATGTCGGAAGTGAGCGAGCAGAGTTCCGAGACACGGAGACCAGTGGAAAAAAGAAGTTCCAAAATCGCTTTATCTCGAACATCTTTGAGTTCGGTGCCAGAAGGGGAGTCCATCAACCTTTTTAACTCTGTAGATGTGATTAAGTCCAGAGTTCTTTCTGAAACTTTGGCAAGTTCAATACGCTCGGCGGGGAGAGTTTTTATATTTTCCCGCGCGAGATATTTGAGAAAGGCGCGGAGGGCTATCAGGTAATAATTTTGCGTTTTTTTGGAAAGGGTAACGCCCTCGGCGCGGTTGTTGCCTGTAGATTGGCGGTTTAGCCACAAACGAAATTCACGAACCATATTGTCGGAGATTTTGTCTGGGGCATCATTTTTAGTGTAATTCAAAAAGCGAGAAAGATAGCGGTCATAATTCTCCACCGTGTGAAGCGACCGACCTTTTTCTATTTCTATGTATTCCAAGAATTGAGTTTTTAGCGCTTTGAGCGATGCCATCCCGATACTAAAATTTTAATCTTAATAATTCCTTTTGACCTTTATGTTGCCCGAACACTTTTTTATCTGTAGATTACGTAATCAAAAATTTAGTACGGGACAAGTCTGTAAATTATACCATGTCGCACAATATGAGGTTGCAATTTCTCTTGTTTTATGCTATTATTCCGACATGTTGAAAACAAAGAAAAAGCAGACAGTTATCAAGAAACATCAGAAGCACGAGAAGGACACTGGCTCTTCCGTGGTGCAGGTGGCCGTCTTATCTACTCAAATTGACGAACTTGCGAAACATTTAAAGAAACATAAGAAGGACAACAGCTCTCGGAGAGGGCTAATTAAGATGGTGGCTGACCGCCGAACTCATTTGAAGTATCTAGAGCGCAAAGATAAAGACGCTCATTCTAAAATCCTAAAGAGTCTCGACTTAAAATAATTTTTTATAGTATAATTTCTAATATATGACAGTTATCAAACACAAAGAACAGAGAGTGGGAGTTTTTATAGACACTCAAAATCTATATCACTCCGCTCGGAATTTATATAAAGCGCGGGTGAATTTTGGCGCAGTCTTAAAAGACGCGGTGGCAGGCAGAGCGCTGGTGCGGGCGGTGGCATACGTCATCACTACGGAGGCAGGGGACGAGAAAAACTTTTTCGAAGCGCTGGAAAAGCTCGGCATTGAAACCAAAACCAAAGATTTACAAATATTTGCCGGTGGAACAAAAAAAGCGGATTGGGATGTGGGGCTCGCGGTAGATGCGATTAAAATGTCACCTCGGCTAGACTCGGTGGTGATAATCTCGGGCGACGGCGACTTTATTCCACTAGTTGAATACTTGCAAACCATCGGGGTGCAAGTGGAAGTTGTTTCCTTTGGCAAGTCAACCTCTGGCAAACTGCGCGAAGTGGTGGACGACTTCGTGGACCTCTCCCTAAATCCAAAAAAATATTTGATTGGGGTGAGGTAAAACCTTGCTTTTTTAAGTAAAGTGTGATATAATATAAAGAGGTGTAGTGGAGAATGTTTAGAGTTTAAAAACATTGAATTTTAAGCATTCTTCACTAAAAGTTTTTTAAAATGAAAATAAAATATCAGATTTTCGATCTTTCTCGGATCTCTAATTCTGGGAAAAACGAAACCCGTAAAGTATATGCGGTTGTTCAGACAGAAGACGGAAGTTATTCAAAAAACTTTACCATCTCTGAAGAGAGCACCCCTTACTTTGGTAGTCGTGGTAAATGGCACCAACAAGAAATTAAAAGAGAGTTGGTGGAAATGGAATTACCACAAGAAATTGTTGTCAAGTTTGAGATGGCCTATGCTGAGCACCTCGCCTACCTTGCCGAGAGAGAGTTGGCACAGAAAGATAAGGAAAAGGAGGCAAAAGAACATGCTGAGTGGTTGGAGCATCGTAAAGAAACTCCGGCTATAAATGGTAAAAGCTATGGCGAGTTGTCTTTCAAAGTCAGAGGGACTCTCGACACCATAGACTTCGGCGATTTTCCAGATTGTGAGCTTAAACACATCTTGATCATGCTTTATCTTTTTGCCTTTGATCGAGATAAAGAAGTTGCCTGGAATAAATATTGGCACGAGACTTGGCTCTCTGCCCCAAAGGGTATCTATTTAGCAAAAGTGTTAGATATAAAACCCGCGAGAACAACAATGGATAGCCTTCCTGAGTGGTTACGGGAAGATGAAGATGAAGATGAGGAAGTGAAGCAGAAAGAGGAGTATCTGTTGGTAGAGAAAGAAACTAAAAACAGTATTCTTTTCTCTATACCCCCAGAATTTCTGGACGAATTCCAGGACTGGGATTTAAAAGAAGATCTTATATTGATGATAAGCATAAGTGAGATCTAAAACACAACGGTTGAAAGTGATGTCAAATTCACTCGCAACCGTTTTTTTATTTGAAAATATAATAGAGAGATGCTAGTATCATGATGTATTCATTGAAATGAGTAAGTTTATCAGTCCCGATGTAAAGTCGGGACCCCGACACAAGACGATTAACTCTTGGCGTCGGGGTTAACAAAAAGTTCGTCTTTAGATAGAGATAATGTTAGACGCTTCGGGGAAACACCAGCGTTAAACAATACTTTATTCTGGAGACGAATAATGGGAGCGAGTTTACCCCAGTGAAATGATGACTTCGTCATCTCCGCTACGCGGATTTCACGGGGTAGTGAAATAAATAGTCGCTTTGCTCCTTTTATATCAAACTATGCAAATAAAAGAATATGTTTTAGAATTAGCAGGCAAAAAAGTAAAAGCTACTTTTACGGACTTAGCAGAACAAGCGCACGGCTCGGTGATGATGCAGTGCGGAGAAACTATTGTACTCGCGACTGCATGCATGAGTCGCGACCGCCAAGACGGTTTAGGATTTTTTAATCTGACGGTGGATTACATCGAAAAGTTTTACGCCTCCGGAAAAATTTCGGGAAGTCGTTTTGTGAAGCGCGAAGGTAAGCCGTCGGAAGACGCAATCCTCGCTTCGCGGGTGATAGACCGGACTCTCCGTCCGCTTTTTGAGCAGTCTATCCGCCACGCGGTGCAAGTGATTGTCACCGTGATTTCCGTGGATGAAAATGACCCGGTGATACTCGCGATAAACGCAGCGTCCTTAGCGCTTTCAGTATCGAACATTCCTTGGGCCGGGCCAGTCGGCGCGGTGCGTATAGGCAAATACGATACAGAAAATCTTTTAGTAAACGCGCCGAAGTCCATCCGCGAAGACGAAACCAAATACAAATACGACCTCGTGGTTTGCGGAAAAGACGGCAATATCAATATGATTGAAGCTTCCGCGCACCAAACTAAAGAGGATGAATTAGAGCTCGCGCTTATGGAGGCGAGTAAGGCGATAACTCTACTTGAAAATTTCCAAAAGAAAATCGCCAAAGAAATGGGGAAAGAGAAAAGAGTAATAGAAAAAGAAACTGTGAGCCCCGAATCAGTTGCGCTTTTTAATGAAAACATACTGCCCGAAATGAAGGACGCAATTTTTGATGGACCCGGGAAAAAGAGAATCGATGAGCTTCATACTATTTGGAACAATTTAGTCAAAGGAAAATTTCCGGAACGAGAAAATTTTGACCCGGAAGATGATTTGTTTGATGATACTGAAAATGAAATTTTGCACGAGAGCGCTATCAAAGAAGGTAAGCGCGCCGATGGCAGAGCCATGGATGAAGTGCGAGATTTGTTTGCCCAAGCGGGCGGACTCTCCTCTGTGCTTCACGGCTCCGGAATATTTTACAGAGGAGGCACCCACGTGCTCTCGGTACTCACGCTCGGCGGACCGGAAGATAGGCATATGATAGACACGATGCAACTAGACACTCAAAAAAGATTTATGCATCACTATAATTTTCCGCCGTACTCCGCGGGAGAAACCGGTCGCGCTGGATTTACAAATCGTCGCGAAGTGGGCCACGGCGCGCTCGCAGAAAAAGCGCTCCTTATGGTTCTTCCGCGAGAAGAAGATTTTCCATACACTATCCGCGTGGTTTCCGAATCGATGGCATCCAACGGCTCCACTTCGCAAGCTTCCATTTGCGCTTCCACTCTCGCGCTCATGGACGGCGGTGTGCCAATCAAAGCGCCGGTAGCAGGAATTGCGATGGGGCTAATGCTGAGCAAAGCGAAGTCCCGAGGCGACGCCGAGGGATATGAATACAAAATTTTGACTGATATCCAAGGCCCCGAGGACCACTATGGCGATATGGATTTCAAAGTTGCAGGCACGAGAACAGGGATTACTGCGATTCAACTTGATGTCAAAGTAGAAGGCGTGCCGATAAAAATTCTAGGCGAGGCAATGCGTCAAGCAAAAACCGCGCACGCAAAAATTTTAGACAAAATAGAATCCGTGATTGCCAAACCTCGCGCGGATATTTCCCCAAACGCGCCGAAGATTTTGATAATCAAAATCAAGCCAGATCAAATTGGGCTCGTGATTGGTGGAGGTGGAAAAACTATTAAAGAGATAATGGAGAAAACTGGCGCCGAGATTACGATTGAAGACGATGGCAGGGTGTATCTGACCGGCAAAGGGGAATCCGCAGAGAAAGCCAAGAAGATTGTGGAGAGCATGACCCGTGAATTTAAAGTGGGCGAAGTCTTGGAAGGCAAGGTGGTCAAGATTGCGGAATTCGGAGCGTTTGTGGAATTAAACGAATGGACCGATGGCATGGTGCACATCTCCGAGCTTGCGCCGTTTAGAGTGGAGAGGGTATCTGACTTGGTAAAGGAAGGTATGGTGGTGCCGGTAAAAATCATCAAGGTAGATACCGAGCGAGGTAAACTAAGCTTGTCTATCAAAGAAGCGAATAAGGATTTCTTCAAGCCGAAAAACACTTAAACTTTTCCTCAGTTATCAATTTTTACTCGACACGCATATTTCCGTGTTCGGAAATTGCTATGCTCGGCCCTCGCGCCTCCCCAATGTCTCTCAAAAATTATAACCTCGGAAAGTAAGGATCTATATAACAAAATAGCTTTACTGTGTTAAAATAACGAGGTGGAACCTGAGACAAAAACCAAAAAAATAGAGACTCTGGCGGATGATATGGCTAAAGTCCTCAAGGAGAATAAAGATGGCTTGATTCAGAAAGTGATTCATGAGGAAGAAGAGCACGAAGAAGAAAAAAAGCAGTTTTCTCCAGAGTCACCACAGAATAAACGCTTTCTTTTGGGCGGTTCGGTGTTTCTACTTTTAGCTTTTGGGGCACTTTTGTATTTTATTTTAAACAAAGAAGCTTTCACAGTGGAAGTCGCTCCGCAGTTTGCGCCACTTATCTTTACTGATCACTACTCTACGGTAAATATTGGCGAGCTTACGAAAGAAGAAATAGCCGGTGGAATATTGTTGAAGATAGGAGAAACAGGAGTAGAGAAAGGTGGAATTGAAGGCGTGTATCTTGCTGAAGGCAAGAAAATTCTTGGGCTTTCGGATTTTTCGGCTCGTATTGGAAGCACTTTAAAAGCTACGGAAGATAATTTTTTAAGCGAGAATTTTCTTTTGGGTATTTTTGTCACCAAGACCAAACCATTTCGAACGGAAGATAAAACTTTACCCAAAGCGGAAGGAGATCTTTTTTTCCTGCTTAAAACGCGTTCCTTTACCGATGTGTTCACGGACTTGCAGATTTGGGAAGAAAAAATGTTTGCCGACCTTCATGATTTTTTCGGAGTTCCGGTGAATGCGGAAACAGCGTATCTCTTAACCAAAGACTTTGTTGATGGCATAATACACAACAAAAATGCGCGCATTCTTTACGATACTCTGGGAGGGATTGTTATGATGTATGTGTATGCCGACGAGACCTCTGTCATAATTACAGATTCGCCCGAAGCGACCGGCGAAGTAATTCTACGTCTCTCCGGCAGTCGAATCAAAAAGTAATCCTTTGTTGCGCAGGGTTTTCTTTACATTTGCTAATCGGATTTAAAATGCTATCATATGGCTACTTGTCCCGTACTAAATTTTTGGGTAAGTAGCATAAGAATGAAACGGGATTCTAGGAGAATAAAAATATTTTCGTAATTATTATTTTAAAATTTTAGTACTGAGATGTTAGACAAGAAAAAAATTAAAGAGAAACTAGAGGACGAGAGAGATATGTTACTTGGTCAGTTGAAAGATATAGGTAAAATGAATAATGATACAAAGGAATGGGAGGCGGTGCCGGAAGAAATAACTTATCCGGAATCCGACCAAAACGATATGGCGGATCGTTTTGAAGACTTTGAATCACGGAGTTCTATGATTAAAGCGCTGGAACCGAGACTCATCAATATTTTACAGGCACTCAAAAATATTAATAAAGACTCTTTTGGTCTTTGTGAAGTATGCGGAAAACCGATAGAGATGGCTCGTCTGGAAGCCAATCCGGCAGCGAAAACCTGCAAAAAACATTTAGAAAATTAACGAACGAAGTGAGTATAATTTTCTTAACCCTGTTAAATCCTTGCCGAAGGCAAGGAAAAATCAAAAAGATTTTTATTTAACAGGGTGACGATTTAAATAATCGCTTCGCTCATTTTAAATCAATCATGAGCTTCGCAAAAGTATACTCGGCGCAAGTAAATCTCCTCTCGGGAGCAATTGTGACTATTGAAGTGGATTTATCCAAAGGCCTGCATACTTTCTCTGTGGTGGGTCTGCCGGACAAAGCCGTGGATGAGAGTAAAGACCGAGTGAGCTCGGCGATAAAAAATTCTGGTTATAAATCTCCAAAAGGCAAGAATCAGAAAATAGTTATTTCGCTCTCACCGGCGGACCTCAAAAAGGAGGGGCCGTTTTTTGACCTAGCGATGGCGCTCGCCTATTTGCGCGCCTCGGGTGATATTAAATTCAGTCCGGAGAAAAAAATTTTCCTAGGCGAGCTTGGACTCGACGGAGTGTTGCGAAAAATTCGAGGAGCTTTGCCACTGGTCCAAGAAGCGAAAAAGAGGGGATACGAAGAAGTGTATCTGCCCAAAGAAAACACTCTTGAGGGCGCGCTGGTAGAAGGCATAAAAATTTTTGGTGTAGGTAGTTTGAATGAAGTCATAGAGCATTTGGCTTCGACACTCAAAGAGGTCGGAGTCTCAACTTCGAGTAAGACTCGAACGTTGGGAATGAAAATTCCTGTTCAGCCAAAGACAGAAATAAATTACGAACGCGAACGCAAGGGCGCGGATTTTGCCGAAGTGCGCGGACAAGAGGGAGCGAAAAGAGGTTTGGAAATCGCGGCGGCCGGCGGGCACAATATC
>Ga0209541_10000970_pt1 | contig 57051 bp, 52 predicted proteins | sample RifCSPlowO2_01_FD_184027 | JGI IMG/M metagenome (GOLD analysis project Ga0209541, IMG submission 184027) | Groundwater microbial communities from Rifle, Colorado - Rifle CSP2_plank lowO2_0.1 (SPAdes) (version 2) | ecosystem: Environmental > Aquatic > Deep subsurface > Groundwater | place... | reverse complement strand
TCCCTAAAAGTTTCCTGTATCGCGCAATTACATCGCCCTGACACAATTCCAAAGCGAACCCCACATGCGGAGGCGCATTAACATAAGCTATTGATGTTGTCAGATAAAATTTGTTCATTGTTTTTTATGTTCGTGCAAATGTTTAAAGGATATAAGTTTTATTTCCTTATCATCGATTTCTTTGCGGAGTCTGGGCGAGATCAAAACAGACATTTCTTTTTCGCGTTCGTGGTTATAATCATATTGGGGAGCCCTTACAGAAAAACCCGGATGCGTAGATATTTCAATTATACCCTCCGGCAAGTCATTTATTATCCCCATGAAATGATCTTCGGTAATACTATCAATACCATTTCCGCCGGAGGCGGATCCGCCTATGGCGGAAAATCTATCTATCCAAACATCCGGATGCAAATGAAAATCCGGTTTCTCTGCTATATATTGATTACCGTAACGAAATGGTATGTATTCTTCCCTTGCAAAACGCGTATAGGCATCAAATACTTCTGGCATTTGATGCAACCCCCAATGGTAAGATAAATGCTCAGGATCTTTATTGAACAATTCACGAAACATACAAAGTTGTCGCCAAAATTCCCTGAATATTTTATCTACTACCGGCTTAGGCAAATCCCGCTTCACCAAGACTTCGCGGGACAAGGAAATATTTTTATTTTCAATTTCTTTTGCTTTTAACGCACGGGCTACATAACCATCTTTCCCGAACAACCCTTCATCATTCTCGTCAAAATTACCCTCAAAAAGATCCAGGTGCAAACCAACCGGCAAGCGCACGTTTTGCGTGAGCTTCGCTGCTTGTTTTGCTCCCGAAGTTGTAACAATAGCACTAGCGGTTGTTACGATTCCCCGTAAAAAAGCATGCAAAATGCCTTCATTGACCGCAGAAGAAAGACCAAAGTCGTCAGCAGTAATAATTAATAATCTATTGGTTTCATTAGACATAAATTAAAAGTTAGAATTCTATCGTAAATCGTAAGTTACAAGATACAAGAAACAATAAGCGAAGCTTGTCTTTCAAAGATTGCGGATTTTTATTGCTCCGCGTATGCGTCGCTTGCGATAACCAGACAAACAACAATATCTAAATTCCAAAATTTAAACCTCTAATTGATTATTGGTCATTGAATACTGAGGCTTGTCTGTATCTTGTTTCTTGATTATTGGTTATTTGAGTACTTTTAATAAATAATAACTGTATATTCTCCTCGTGGCTTCTCTTTAGCCAACATCTCCTGAGCTTCTTTAACCGTACCTCTAAATATTGTTTCGAATTTTTTGGTCAATTCCCTACCTATCACTATTTTAGCATCTGGTCCGCATATAACATCTAATTCATCGATGGTTTTAACTATCCTATAAGGTGATTCATAAAGTACCTTTGGCATTTCCTTAAATCGTGTCATCTTTTCAAAAAAAGTCTTTCGTCCTTTTTTTGTAGGAGGATATCCGAGAAAAACTAAATTTTGGGTCTGCAAACCCGAAACAGAAGCCAACGCAGTAAGAGCGCTTGAGCCGGGTATGGGAACTATTTTAAGTTCTTCCCCCAAAATGCCCAAAAGCCTGGCCACTAATTCGTTTCCGGGATCAGAAATTCCAGGCGTGCCGGCATCGGTAACCAGGGCACAATTTTTGCTTTGGCGAAGCAGTTCCGCTATTCTGAAAGTTGTATTTTCTGAACTATGCTGGTGGTAAGATTCTAAAGGCGTTTGAATGTTATAATGCTGAAATAGCTTCCTTGTAACTCTGGTATCCTCAGCAAATACAAAATCCGCCTCTTTCAATATTCTCAAGGCGCGCAACGTGATATCTTCCAAATTCCCTATTGGTGTAGCTACAATATATAAAATTCCATACATAAAGTTTACTTAATCTCTGGTCTTTATCGCATAAAAATAACCTTTTTTCAATAAATTCCAGGCGTATAGCGGTTAGCGTATAGGCAACTAAACGCTTAACACTCTACGCTAAACGCTAAATTATATGATCCTATCTGTACATTTTCTTTTCGGCGCGGCTGTCGGCGGCGCGCTAAACAATCCTACGCTTGGATTACCTATAGCCCTTGCCAGCCACTACATGCTAGATTCGCTTCCGCATCGTGAATATAGCATTGATAATGTTGAAAATATTTCCGTTGTAGGCTGGCATAAGGCAGTAATTGATCTTTTTAAAGTAGCTTTTGATTTTTTTGCTGGACTGGTCGTTTTAATTTTACTTTTACCAAACAGTGCGTCGTTGCCTTGGCTAATACTCTTTGGGTTTTTGGCCTGTGTACCCGACGGGCTTTCTTTTTTGCATTTCTTAACCAAAAAAAACAATCTTCTTACAAAACATTTAAATTTTCATAAGCGCATACATATCCATCAAGTCAAAGAAGAAACCTCGTGGGGTCTCGGGATTATATTCCAGGTTTTAACGGTCATTTCATCTGTCGTATTTTTAGCTATCTTGTAGGATAAAATAAATATAATTAAAACCGTTCCGATATATATCTGAACGGTTTTTGTTGTTTATTTTATCCTTAACGTTTTTCTAAGCGAGTTTAAAGCTTTAAGACGGGCGTTTTTTGTTCCTTCGTACTTTCTGTCCTGATATGCCCGCCACGCCAAAACATCCAGAGCGAACGCTATTGCCGAAACTATAAGCAAAAAACAGGATAAAAGAAGTAATTCGAAAGAGTTTGTTATTTCGCTTAAAAAATAAAAAGCTGTACCGCTAAGACTTGAAGTAAAAATACACTTCACTAAAAAAGATGCTTTTTATAAAGCCTATTCCAAAAGCTTTCCTGATTCATGATACCAGTCGCTCCTTGATCCATATATAATTTAAAATGAGCTTTATCTATTTAACATCCAAACTATTTACGTGTCAAAAAACAGTCCCGACTCCCCCAACTTACGGAGACGGGACTGTTTCAAAAATATTACTTAAAATCTTTTATACTTTAATTTTTCCTGAACTGAAATCACCGAAAAGCTCGGTCAATACGGCAGCCATGGGTACTGCAAGCAACATCCCTCCCACTCCGCCCAAACGCAACCCTATAAGCAAAGCAAAAATAACTATAACCGGATGAAGCCCTAAAACCTTTCTAAATATAAGCGGTACCAATATATTTCCTTCCAGCTGTTGTAAGATCAGGAAGAAAAGACCTACCAAAACTGATTTAGCCGGAGCTTGAAAGAAAGCAACTACCATAGCAATAATAGCGGTCGCGATCGGACCTACTATTGGAACTATTTCAAGCATCCCGGCAATAATGGACAGAATCAAAGCGTATTTAACCCCAATTACAGTTAATCCCACATATGTAGCAACGCCTATTAATACGGCAAGAACCACCTGACCCTGCAACCATTGTCCTATTTTTTTCTGCGCCCGTTTCCAAAGATCAACAATATATGGGTCTTCGGTTTCCGGAGACAACATACGTAAAAACTTTTCTTCCCCATCCCGCTGAAGGGCCAGATAAAAAGATGCCAAGAAAACCGTGATTATCTGGAATCCTCTGCCTACAACATCCGTGAAAACGCCTGTTATAGTTGGAACCAATTGTGTTAAATTCTCGGTTAATTTATCTATATAATTCGGCAAAGTGCTGAAAGCGGGATTATCAGGCGTAATTCCATAACGAGACAATACTTCAACTAGTCCGTTGGCATATACGGGGAAATTAGCGGTAAAATCTGTAAGCTCAATTGCTAAAGGAGGAACCAAAACCCAAAAAAAGCTTGTAACGCCCAAGAAAAACAATAAATATACGACCAACAATCCCACTATTCTCGGGATTCCTTTATTTTCCATTTTTGTTGCAAACGGATCTACTGCGGCCGCAATTACGATAGCAAACAACAACAGCATTATAATATCCCGCATCAGGAAAACAAAAATTAACGCGACAACAGCCGCCACAATTCTAAATATTGTAGTCGTAGGAATGTGGATATATACGTTCGTGTTCATAATATACTTAATTTATATCATTTAGAGAGTATTCTTACTATGCTATCTCCTTTTTTGTGCGGTCCTATTAAAGCTAAATTGTACCGTTGCGGCTTAAATACATCCTGAGCTACCGAATAAACGTCTTGGGCGGAAACTCCTCTTATTTTTTGAATATAGTCTTCCGGTTTTTCAATATGATTTTTTAATATCTCCTGGGTAGCCAAAAATGAAGCGACCTCATCGGTTTCTTCAAGTCCCAGTAAAAATCTTCCTACTAGATAATCTTTGGCTTTAGCCAGTTCTTTTGTTGCAACTGTCTTGCGCGTTAAAAGATCGTATTCTTTACGTATGGCTGAAATTGCATTCAATACTTCTGAATTTCGAACTCCTGCGTGCGAAACAATATATCCTGAATCCGTATCAAGCGACGGCTGAGTATTAACATAATAAGCCAAACCCATACGGTCTCTTACATTCAAGAAGAGACGTGAACTCATGTTACCGCCCAAAATTGTTGCCAAAACCAATAACGCAAAGCGTCTGGGATCTCTATGATTAAAGGCTCGGGCACCAAACGCAATATGTGTCTGGTCCGTATCTTTAAATGAAACTGTAACGCGGGGCTTAACTTGGTCTTCGATAACCAAAGGTTTAACTGAAGCTACTCTTTTTGGCAGAGGAGCAAAACGTTTTTGTATCTGTTTTAACGTATGCGCAGGATCTATATCCCCTGCCACACAAACCACTGTTCCTAGGGTTCCGTAATAAGTTTTGAAATAAGAAATAATATCTTTTCTTGTTATACGACTTACAGATTCTTTTGTGCCGCCCACATACCATCCTGCAGGTTGATCGCCCCACATTGTTTCTTCGTAGAGATCTTCAACAAACCTGGTTGGTGTATCAAAATAAAGATTAAGTTCTTCAAAAATAACATGACGCTCACGCTCAATTTCCTTTGCTGAAAATAGCGGATGGGTCAGCATATCGGAAACTATATCTAATGCAAGATCGGTATGCTCAGAAGCTGCTTTGACCCAATAGCCGGTATGTTCTTTGGACGTGAAAGCATTGTGTTCCGCGCCTACGCCATCCAATACCCCGGCAACATCCTCAGTTGTTGGGCGTCTCTTTGTGCCTTTAAAAAATAAATGCTCTAAAAAGTGCGATATACCGTTAACTCTTTTCAGTTCGTACTTTGAACCTGCGGCAACCAATACCAAAACAGTTACTGCCCGAGTGTGTTTCATCGGTGCCAATACAACGCGTAAACCGCTGGCTAGTTTTGTAAATTTATAAGGCATCATCATATGTTTAAATCAAAATTCAAAAATAAAAATGCAAAATTACAATTTAAAATTAAAAAATATTTTAATTAGAATAACACTTCTATAACATTAATTCCTATGTTTCCTCTTTGAGTTCTTTTATTATGCTCATATTTAAGGGGCAGATTTTTATTTCGAAACAAAAAGTCCGCCGGAAAAAATAAAACCCGGATGGCAGGCTTCCGCAACAAAATCCATTTGTCCCTGCACAGCATCTTGGTTAGCTCGTAACTCCGGAACGAGCAGTACTGGCAAGGCAGTTATTTGAGTATAGATACAGGTTAGCTTCCGATCCATTTTATTTATTTGTAGCTGCAGAACGAGAAAGAAAACGACAGCTAAAATAAAAATATAGATATGTATTTTTTGCATGTAAGGTTATAAAATTTCTTAATTTAATTAAATTGTTTCTCGAAAAATGCTTTTAATTCCTCAATCGGTTTTCTAATTTGTTCCATTGTATCGCGCATACGTATAGTAACCGCGTTATCTTCAAGAGTATCAAAATCTATAGTTACACAAAATGGCGTACCTATTTCATCTTGTCGGCGATATCTTCTACCGACCGTGCCCGCCTCATCATACTGGATAAGCCAACGCCCACGCAACATATTCGCTATCTCTTTAGCTTTTGCGACAATATTCTCTTTATTCTTGACCAGAGGCAAAACAGCTATTTTTACCGGCGCCACGCTTGGATGAAACGCCAAATATACACGCTCTTCTTTATCTACGGTTTCTGAACGATATGCATCCATCAAAGCCACAAGAACGCTTCTGTCTACTCCGCCTGAAGTTTCAATAACATGAGGCATAATGGCTTCTTTTGTTTCTTCGTCAAAAATTCGCATATCTTGACCACTGTGCTTCATGTGGTTGCTTAAATCCCATTCGCCACGGTCGTGTATGCCTTCAAACTCTCCCCAACCCCAAGGATATTCATATTCAATATCAACGGCGGCTTTTGCATAGTGTGCCAGTTCATCTTTGGCGTGATCGTGAAAACGTAACTTTTCAGGATCTATACCAATGCTCTTATACCAAGCCATACGCTGTTCTTTCCAAAATTCATACCAATTATTGTTGTTAGCCGGATCATAAAACCATTGCATTTCCATCTGTTCAAATTCACGCATGCGGAAAGTAAACGGCCCCGGAGTTATCTCGTTGCGAAACGCCTTGCCTATCTGCGCAATACCAAAAGGCAATTTTTTCCTGCTTGCTTTTGCGACCAAAGAAAAATTAACAAAAATACCCTGCGCGGTTTCGGGACGCATAAAAGCTTGTGTTGACTCGTCTTCAACCGGACCCAGATGTGTGCGTACAAGTAAATTGAATTTCTTTGGTTCGCTTAACGCGCCTCCGCAATCAGGACATACATCGTCAACATGATCCCTACGCCACCGCTTATGGCATTTGATACACTCTGATAACAAATCGGCAAACCCAGCCGAAGTATGACCGGAGGCTTCCCATACTTTAGAAGACATCATTATTGCAGCATCCAAACCCACAATATCATCGCGCTTATAAACCATTTCTTTCCACCAAAGACGCTTAATATTATTTTTTAATTCAACTCCAAGCGGACCATAGTCGTAAGAAGATTTAAAGCCGCCATAAATTTCAGACGAGGGGAAAATAAACCCTCGCTGTTTTGCTAAATCTATAATTGTTTCCAAATCAACGGTCATATTTACTAAGGCTCAACTTTACCGCCATTCACGTTATCGCGCAAAAGCGCTGTAGTATCCTCTCCTAATTCAAATTCTCGCAAGACATCAGTAAATACGTCGCGCCCGGTAAGCTTGGTCGTTGAAATAAGCGTCGCATATTTTCCTACATCTTCCGGCCTTGGCGTATAACTTATACGGAATGATATTTCTCTGGGCTCACTTTTAACTCCGATGCCCGCGGGAAGATCGCCGATATTCCATCTTACTTCTCTCGAACCCTCATCCCAAAACAACGTTGCGTCTTGTGGGAACAATACAGCTACAAATTCCACCCCCGGTCCAAATACCGCTCGAGTAACAACGTCTTTCATCCCATTGGTTCCTGTGAAAACCTGCCAAATAACAGTATATGTTGTTGTTTGTCCGACACGCGGCGGAATAGATCCGGAATTTTGCCCGCCTGGAGCATTACTATATTTAATTTCTTGATTAAGATAAAGCTTGCCGTTAATTCTTACCAGACTGCTGCTATCCCCCAACTTAAGTCCACCGCTTGCAGCGCTTACTTTAATATCAAATTGCGGATTCCTGTCGTTAAGATTGTTAAAAGGAGGTTCTTCAAATATTTGAGCATTAAACCTAAATTCCTTTTGCGCTCCCGGGTTGATAGTTCTTAAGTCAAGAACCGTAGTTCCGTCAAAAACCCAAACATTTTCATCACGCGATACCGGATCTTCTGAAGCCCGGATTGCTTTTTGTTCAAAATATTTTGCCGGTATTTCGGCCGTTAAAACAACATCTTTAAGAACGGTGTTGGTTGTATTTGTAATTATAATATCCAAAGAAAAATCTTCACCAGGATCAACGTTTGTAATCCCGGGATTAAATGTTCCTTGAACTCGCTGTGAAATAAGCAGCGAGGATATAGCCGGCCGTATAGTTTCACGTATTTCCTTGAACACCCTGATTATACGCGCACCATCTTCATCTAATTTACCTACAGTAACTTTAAATTCCCCTCCGGTTGCGCCCGGAGTAAAAATTCCTTTAATAGAAATTTGTCCCGTGGCCCCCGGGGTAATGCGTCCCAAATCCCACAAATGCACGACTTCGGATGTTGGAGCAGGAAAACTAGAAATAAATTCGTATCCGTCAGGCGTATCCAACATCAACCCTATATCGGTCAAAGGTATTTCTACTTTCGATTCCCAAGACACCACAAAAGTAAATTCGCGTCCCGGGGAGGGCGTTTCGGCAAAATTTAATTTAACATCTAAAGGAAGATCAGTAATTCTTATACGCTGTTCTGCTTCTTTATTGAATTTTAATGAAACAGCCTGTGTCCGGAAAGATAGTTTTGCTGTGGGTCTTACTTCTTCTCCGGGCGAGCCGGTAAATATCATCGTAAACGGGAATGTCTTTTTTTCTCCGGGATTCAATTTAGCGCTTCCTCCCTCCTTGATCCTTATCTCCGAATTATTTTCAGCCTCGGTTCCCGACGGATAAGAAAAAGCAACCCGAACATCCTGCAAAGCAGTATCTGAATTATTTATAACAACTACGTATAATTCGTGCTTTTCGCCTACATTTACTACGGTGGGACCCTTGATACTCAAATCTACTTTATCTGTACTGAAAAAAAGCAGTCTTGAAACCGCAAAATATCCCCCTATAACCAAAGCGATTATACCTAAAAATAGTATTATTCTTGATCGGGTTAACATATAAAAGCTAAAAACAACACAAATTCAAGATACAAGTTACAATAGACAACAACCAAACAATTACTAAATTCCAAACTACAAATTTCAAAAACTTAACTTTAGGTATTGATTATTGAAATTTTAAACATTATCTGTATCTTGCTTCTTGGTTATTGTAACTTAACTTAATTTTACGCTTTATCTATTATATCACACGCTCAAGGAACCAAGAGACGGCTTGTTGATTCGGAGCGGGATATGTTTTTTCTTTTAATAAAAAGGTTTTGAGGCCCGAATTTAAATGTTCGAATACGTGTCCAGGCATATCTTCACCGCTTTTGCTGTTTAAAATCTGTCCTATTGCATATAAATCTTCCTGGTCGAAGTTAAAAATACCGTCTGGGGAACAGGTTGTGCACAAAAGTTCGCCGTCTGATGTTAACGAAGCTCCGTAATTAAAATTATTTGTGCATTGACGACATTTTTTGGATAAAATAAATGTTCCCTGCAGATTAAGCAGATCCCAGAAAAATCTTTGAACCACCACCCACGAGTTCTTTTCGCTGTTGTTTGCGAGCGCACGAAAAGAAAATAAAATATTCAGAAATAAACGCTCATCTCTTTCCGGCTGAACTATAAACGTATCTATAATTGAAGAAATAACAGATGCCGCAAAAAAATCCTTTGCTGCTGCGCCATTCGTAAAATTCTCAATGGTCTTTGCTCCGGTCAATAAAAAATTGTTCTTCCCTCTGACAAAAGATAGTTCTACTAATGAATATGGCTTGAGGTCAGGACGTAATTTTGCTTCCATTTTACGACCGCCTCTGGCAACAAAATTTTGTTTTCCGAATGCTTCAGTATAAGCCGTAATTAGAATATCGGCTTCTCCGCTGGTTTCGCTCCTGATAATAATTGCGCGTGTCGTATCCATAACATTAAATTAAAAATCAAAATGCAAAAATCAAAATTTTCGTGGGTTGCCTGCCCGCCCCGTGCACGAGTCGGGCCGGGACGGCAACATATATATTTCGTTCCGGCATCCGTCGGAACGAATCACCTTTATTTTTATATTTGATATTTAATTTTTGATTTTACGTAATCCCATCCAAACCCTGCTCTCTCCCAGATCAAATTCGCGTTCGACAATAAAGTCTTCGCCCGCTCTCTTCTCCCCTGTTTCAATTTTTTTAGCGTAAACATCTTTTTTTATTTCTTCAGCGCGTTTCATTATGTCTTCGCCGCTCCTTCCTTGTGCCGACAAGCGTAATAAAACATATTCTTTAGGTTTCATGCCGGCATCTTTGCGCGTAACTTGGACTTGTCTTATTAACTCACGCATCAAACCGTTTATATAAAGCGCCGGTGTAATCGTTGTATCGATTGCTATACCGGCCTGCTCATCGCTTACCCATGCGGGATCTTTTGGAAGAGCGGCTACAATTTCAACTTTTTCTATGTTCAATTCTTCCTGTAAAAGCAAAAATAGTTTCTTATCCAATTTATCTTTATCTGCCGTTTTAGCATCAAACACGAGTTTGCCTAAAGGTTGACGGACTTTTTGTCCGGATTGAGCGCGTAACTTAAGCGCAATTTGTATTTTAAAACGCAACGCTTCCATTGCCTGTTCCAATTCCGGCTTTTGAGATTTTTTATCTATTTTAGATAATTCTGCAAGATGAACAGAGCTCTTCTCTCCCAAACCAAGCCAAATGCTTTCGGCAACGAACGGAATAAAAGAAGCCGAAAGCAAAGCGGTCTGCTTTAAGACAAATCCCAATAATTCGCTTGCTAACTTTAGATCTTCTTTACTTGACGGATGCTGAAAACGGTCACGCGAACGGCGTATATACCAATTTGAAAGGTCGTCGGTTACAAAAGCGCTGATTGCGCGTGTTGCTGCGGTTATTTCATAAACATCCATTTTTTTCTGTACCTCTTCATTTACTGTTGCGAGACGCGAAAGTATCCATTTGTCTAAAATATTATCTTTATCCTGAGCCTGCCGAATGGAGGACGAAACACTATCGGGTATTTTTGTTTTGGGCGGAGCATATAATTCAAAGAATGAGAAAGAATTCCACAGCGTTCCTAAAAATTTTTGCTGAACCTCTTTAAGTTCCTGCTCACTAAAACGCTTAGTGTCTGCCGGATTGTTCATTGTGAAGAAATACCAACGCACGGCGTCGGACCCATACTTATCTATCATTTCCCAAGGATCAACGATATTGCCTAAAGATTTAGACATTTTCTTTCCGTTCTTATCTACAACGTGCCCGGTTACCATAACATTCTTATATGGCGCACCGCGGTCCAAAAGTACTGAAATAGCCATAAGAGTATAAAACCATCCTCTTGTCTGATCTATGGCTTCAACAATAAAATCCGCGGGGAAAAATTCCGGTTTTTTGCTTCCTCTAGCATCAACTTTTTCTTTATTTTCAAAAGGATAATGCCATTGCGAAAAAGGCATTGTTCCGGAATCCAGCCAAACATCCATAACCTCAGGAACGCGTTTCATTTTCCCGTCACAATGCGCGCATTCCAATTCCAAAGCATCAACATATGGCCTATGTAAATCCAATCTTCCGGACTCATCTAGAGGCGCCTTGGACATTGGCAAAATCTCTTCTCTGGCATAGGCGGGATAAGAAAGTCTGATTTCCGAAGCTTTAGTTTTTATATATGGTTCCAAAAAATCCTTGTCTTCAATGCCCATAGTAATTCCTTTAAACAACAATATCGGGTCGCCATGACTTACCAAAACAATTGTTTTATCCGAATATTTTTGTTCCAGCTTTTGAAATAGCATATACATTCGCTTCCGAAGATCTTCCCAATTTTCCCCGTTCAACGGTCTTTTATTCCATCTGTTAGTATGATCATTATCCAAAAAATCATGGTATTCTTTTATCGGACGGGTATTGAATGCGCCAAGATCAAATTCCCGCAGATCTTTTTCAGCTTGCGGCTCAATACCTGCTTGCTCGCCTATTATCCGCGCAGTCTGCATTGTACGTTCAAGGGGCGAAGCAATTATAAGATCAGGTTTAAGTTTTGCAATTCTTTTCCCTGCAATTTGCGCTTGTTTTATTCCGCGCTCAGTAAGATGGTTCTTTCTGGATTCTGGCCATGAAGATATCCATCCTTCTGCGTTAGCTGTTGCTTCAGCGTGGCGTACTACTATATATTTATTTTTTGTGCGGGAACGCGATAAAAGTTCTTTAATCGAACCCATTGTTTCAACGCTTTTACATTCCTCACATTCCCATACCGGTAGCGGTGTGCCCCAATACCTTTCCCTGGAAATTGCCCAATCCTTAACTTCTTTCAACCATTCACCAAAACGCCCCTGCTTAATATGTTCGGGGATCCAATTAACCGTATTGTTGGCTTCTTTTAATTCTTTGCGCAAATGCGACATCCGGATAAACCAACTCTTACGGGCATAATAGAGCAACGGTGTTTTACAACGCCAACAAAAAGGATAGTCATGAGTATATAATTCTTCTTTAAAAAAGAAATTATGCTGTTTAAGATAAGCAATAATTACTTCCTCGGTTGTTTTGTCATCCTTGCGTTTTACCGCTAAGCCAGCCAGACCATTTAATACGAACGGCAAAAACCTTCCATCTTCCCCGACAGTATGCACTTTCGGCAAACCTATTTTGTTGCCTAAATTATAATCGTCTTCACCGTACATTACTGCGGTGTGCACCACGCCGGTACCGTCTTCTGTGGTAACAAAATTAGCCGCATAAACTTTATGGCTTTTATCATTTTGTGTTTCAGGAATATCAAACAACGGTTCGTATTCTAACCCAACCAATTCTTTTCCTTTTATTTGTCTAATAATAAGTTTTGACCATTTTTTAACACCAGCTTCCTCATTAAATACGTTGGCTCTACCATCACTACCAAAAATAACCGGGCAATCAAAAAGAGTTCCCTCTTTAATATTTTTAGAAAAAATTATAGTTTCACCTTTCTTTAAATTGCTAAATTCGGTTGCTTCTACGTCTGCAATGTAATAATCAATATCTTCCCCAACCGCCAAAGCAACATTGCCGGGCAAAGTCCACGGTGTTGTAGTCCAAGATAAAATATATGTATTTTTATCGGTAATAAAATTTTCTCCTATTTTTTGACCTTCTTTCAATCTAAATTTCAAATAAACAGAATTTTCCTTTACGGATTCGTATCCCTGAGCAACTTCGTGCGAGGCCAAGGCTGTTCCGCACCGAGTACAAAACGGCACCACTTTAAAATCTTTTTGTAATAATTTTTTGTTCCATATTTCTTTCATTATCCACCAAACGCTTTCAATATATGAGTTGTGATAAGTGATATATGGATTTTTTAAATCCAGCCAAAAAGCAGTGCGCGCAGTTAATCGCTCCCATTCATCTTTATGCCGCCAAACTGATTCTTTAGCTTTCTCGTTAAACTGAGCAATGCCGTAATTTTCTATATCTTGTTTTGAGCGAATGCCTAATTCTTTTTCTACTGCTATCTCAACGGGCAAACCGTGCGTATCCCAACCGGCTTTGCGCTCAACCAAAAAACCGCGCATGGTCTTATATCGCAAAAAAGCATCCTTAATAGAACGTACTAATACGTGGTGAATGCCCGGCCGGCCATTGGCAGTGGGCGGGCCTTCAAAAAACACAAAACGGCCGCCTGAAGAAGGCTTTTTGGTGCTTTTTTCAAATATCCTATTCTTCTCCCAGTATTGAAATATTTCTTGTTCTTTTTCGGGGAAATTCATAAACTTTTAAACACTATAATGAATTGTAACATAAAAATAAAGCCCCTTGTTAAGGGCTTTTTTAATCACTTCCAACCATTTTGAGATCGCTCTTCTACGATAAAAAAATCTGCCGACCCGGCAAGATAGTATTCAGAAAAACTCCAACCGTTGGAATTTTCTACTATCCGCAAGAAACCGCGCACCATTTTAACTGCTCTGGTATCGCTATTTACAGGCCAGAGCTCTTCGGGCTGATAGTGCAGATAAAATTCGATTCTGTCGCCTCTTGCGTCAGTAAAAACAACTCTCCATTCAAAATTATCCAGATCTTCACTATCGCTGCGCATTGGCTGCTTGATCACTTCCAATATTGAAAACTCATCAACCGGAAAAGAAAGTTCGTCATAAAAAGTATCCAGCAGCTGGGCGCCGTTGGCTTCGCGCGCATTTACAACATCCAAATCGGATAAAGAAAGGTCAAATGTGGGTTGCGTATCCGAATAATATTCGTAAACAACTACACCATCATCGTAAATTGCATGCCAGGCATATTGGCTTGCCTGATCGTGATGTCCCTGCGGCAAATCTCCGCTATCGCCATAGCCGGCATAACAACCAGAAACAACTACAGCCATAAAAAGAAATCCTGCAACCAATCTTCGCATGATCTTTTTTCCTCTGCTATAAAAGTGCTTTTCTAAAATTTATCACACTTTCTTTATATGTCAATTTTGTCTTCGACTATTTCAAGTTCAGGAGGAGATATTTTATATGCGCTTGTTTGTTCTGCATATGCCCGAAAGCTGCCTTTTCCAAAAGATTTTTCTATCATGCGTCCAATTTCTAAAAGATGGCCGCTAAATGAAGCCTTAGCAAAAAAATCCAACTTATAAACAAAAAACGATCCCTTGATCGACGGCTGACGTATCAGCCATAAACCCAGAATCGTTTTTTGTCCTCAACAAATCCCGTTAAAAGCTGTAAATAAATACTTTTCTCTTTTACTGTGTTATTATTTAAAACTTATTTTTATCTTGTTCCGTTATTGTGCGCATAAAAACTTTAACTAAAGTTTTTATGCCAAATTTCTAACGGGACAGGCTTCTTTAACGCAACTTGCTCAGGGTTTGCCCTACTACGCTAAAGCTTCGTAGGGCGAAGAGGAACTTTTAGGCGTTCCTCCTACCTTCTTTAAGAAAGAACTGCTTGTGATGATTTTATTTCGTGCTGTGCCATCTTTACGGCGGCAACAGCGATCACAACCGGGATTCCCTCATCACGAAAGAACCTGGCGATCTCAAACGGCGTGTCTCCGATTACAAGAAAACTCTTTGCCGTTTCGGTGAGCTCGGGATCAACGCTTTCCATCGCGCTCCTGATCGCAAACTCAAACGCAAGCGCCTGGAACGGAACCATTATATCTCCTTTCAAAGAGTTGGTGATGAAACGAATTCTGTCTGATCGGGACATATTCGCCAGATAGCAACGGATCGGGCCGGACAGTCGGAGCAGCTTACTCCCGTCTTACGCAACGTCCGTCTGTATTCGTGACCGTTTTTACGGAAACCACGATCTGAACTTCAGGCGTCAGCGCCTGCCATCTCAAAACCGGATAAACTGATGTTCCGCCAAGTGCGAAAACAATCCGATTATGTTTCATCACCAACAAATATACTATACCACATTAATTATATATTTGTCAATAGAAACATCAATCGCCGACAATGCGGCGCCGATTGAACGTTTTTTAAAAATGAGCCCAGATCTAATTTAAAATTAGGTCTGGGCTCGGTTTTTTGATGTCGGGATTAGGTAGATCTATCGCCTATGACGCGACGGATCTGGACCTGGATCGGCTCCGGACGACCGTAACTGAAGTCGTTTCTCTGTCCTGCAGAGGCGTCCACAGCGCTGGTGTGATCGCGCGCTACGCGTGATCTGATCGCCGATTTCTGGGACATTTGAAAACCTCCTTTAATGGGTTTTCTTTTTGGGGTCCTGAGACAACAAGAATGGCGTTTCTGGCATTATTCTGCCTACGTCATTCTGAATCCTCCTCCTTTTCCCGTGTGTTTATAAAAAGAACGAGTGGCGGATAGTCGACGTGAAGCGTTTGATTTTCTGCTAAAGCGTCGAATTTAAAACTATCCACCACCCGCTTTATATTATATCACTATAAATTATTTTGTCAACCCTCACACCATTTTTGCGGTAGAAATATTTGTAGATACCAATCTTTACTTTTTATCGCTAATACAAAAGTTTTGGAGTGTTGTAACGCTCCAAAACTGATAGCTAATTCTGCAAAAACTGGTGTGGGGGTCAACCCTTACATTCTTTGCGGAGCGTAAATTCCCATAAGCTTAAGAGTATTGGCCAAAACTATTCTTGTTGCGCAAACCAACGCCAGGCGCGCCTCGCTTAATTCTTTATCTTCGACAATCACATGACAATCTCTATAAAAAGCAGAGAACTCTGCGGCTAATTCGGTGGCATAATAAGGCAGCTTGCTAACTTCGTTGTTTTGCGCTATTTCTTCTAAGATTTCCGGCAAACGTATCAAATTTTTAATCAAACTCAACTCAGAAGGATGTTCTATTTTACTAGAAAAATTGTGGATGAAATCTTTACCGATCCCCTTCGACAGGCTCCCTTCAACAAGGTTCAGGGCGGGCAGGGCAAGCCCCTCTTCTTTTGCCTTCTCAATTATACTTGAGGCTCTGGCATGCGCATATTGGACATAATAAACCGGATTTTTATCTGATCTCTCCTTGGCTAAATTAAGATCAAAATCCATGTGGCTGTTGGGCTCGCGCATTAAAAAGAAAAATCGTGCCGCGTCCAATCCGACAGTATCTATTAACTCTTCAAGAGTAATAAATGTTCCGGTTCTTTTCGACATGCGAACTTCCTGACCGTCTTCAATTAACCTAACCAACTGCATTAAAATAATAACCGGCTGAGACCACTTTAAAGCCGAAAGTGCGGCAAGAAGAGTTTTTGCGGTAGCGTGATGATCTGCGCCAAAAATATCTATTACTTTGTTGAATCTACGACGCTTAAATTTATCATAGTGATACGTTATATCGGAGAGCAGATACGTTGCCTCGCCGCTAGACTTAATCAAAACCCTTTCTTTTGTCTGCGGATCATCCGGTATTTTCAACCAAGTAGCACCGTCTTTTTTCTCGATCAAGCCCTTCCTCTGTATTTCCTCCAGAACCGTTTTGACTAACCCCTGCCGATGAAGGCTTTTTTCTGAAAACCAAACATCAAAGTGAATTTTGGATTTTTTTACTACACGTTTTATGTCCTCCAAAAGCATTTTTGATGCAGAACGGCTGATGGCCTCAACATCCAATTCTTCTTTAGAAAATTTAGATATCCCCATTTTATATGCCATTTCCTGGATATATCCTCCGGCATAAAGTTCTTCGGGTTTATATGGTATTTCCAATTTTTCACTAGCCGAAAGTTTGCCGGCCGCAATAATAGACCATCCTAATTTCTTGATCTGTTCACCTGTATCGTTAACATAAAATTCACGACTGACATCATATCCGACAAAATCTAAAACATTGGCCAGCGCGTCCCCCAAAAAACCTCCTCTGCCGTTACCTAGTGTTAAGGGGCCTGTCGGATTGGCGGATATAAATTCTATCTGGACCTTTTTCTTCTGACCTATATTGCTTCGTCCGAAATTCTCATTATTTTCTAAAATATTTTTTATCTGCTTGGCTAAATATTCAGAAGATATATAAAAATTAACAAATCCCGGACCCGCAACCGTTTTTTTATAAACCACCTTATTAAATAAGTCGTCTTTATCCAACGCCCGCAAAATTTCCTGCGCAACTCCGTGGGGCGACCTTTTAAACTGCGAAGATAATAAAAGCGCTGCATTTGTTGCGTAATCTCCATATTCAACATTCGCGGGAGGTTCCACAGAAAAAATTAAATCATCTGCATTCAAGCCTATGTTTTTAATCGCCCTGTGAATTCCTTCGCTCAAAAAACTCTTTATTGTGAGCGTTTTAACTATCTTTTTAGTCCTGATAATAGCCATAAATATATATTACCACGCCAGGTAGTGAAAATTAGACAGTTCGCCTACGGCGAACAGAAAATATCGTTATGTTAATTAAAATATGATTTTCTACGTAATAACTGGTTTAAGTCTTGCCACTAAATTAATAGTCTAATTTCTACTACCTGGCACGCCCAAATGAATAGTATTATAAAACCCGCGTGGCTGACTAGCCGCGCGGGTTTTTATAAGTAAAAGGTTACTTCTTGATCTCTTCAACTATTGATTTGAACACTTCGGGATGTTTTTCTGCTATCTCAGACAATACCTTCCTATCTAAATCTATTTTTTTCTTGTGCATCAAATTGATCAATTGGCTATAAGATAAACCATTTTGGCGCGCTGCAGCATTTATGCGCATTTGCCACAATTTCCTAAAATCAATTTTACGCCTTTTGCGGTCGCGCGTGCTGTAAGACCAGGCTTTCATTAAAGCTTGTTTGGCGGCTATTCTTTTTGATTTCCTGCCCCAACGAAAACCTTTTGTGTGCTGAAGTTTTCGCTTACGTTTAGCTGTTTTTGTTTGTCCTCTTTTTACTCGTGTCATGCCTTGGTTGCCTGCGAGCTTCGCGAGCAGTTGCAACCAAGTGCATCCTGAGCGAAGTCGAAGGATTACATTATTTTACTTGTGTCCCCACTTCTTTGAATATTTCATGTGTCTTTTCAAAGCCTTCACGTCGCTTCTGGATAACTCTACCAATTTGGTCTTCCTTCTTCCCTTGCTACCCCTATCTTTAGCGTTAAAATGCCCCTGTCCTGCGGGTCGGTATAAAACCTTGCCGCTTTTTGTAAATTTAAATCGGGAAGTAATTGATTTTCTAGTTTTTTGCTTGCTCATACCAGGTAGTAGAAATTCGATTTTTTATCTATCAAATTTCTATGATTACGTTTAAAATATGGTTATTTTAATTTATTGCCGAATGGTAATATGATTATGTTTCGCTAAGGCGAAACGATCGAATTTTCACTACCTGGCATGTTGTTATTTTGAGAATTGTTTGATCGTCCTTTTGCGATTATCATCGATAAACCCTTTGGTTCGCGCTTTATATCTTGCTCTATTTTGTACGGTACTGCAAGTAGCGAGGTAAATTCGCCGAACCTTTCACGCGCAAATGCTTCGTTGGCTCTCTCTCTGCCCCTTAAAATCATTTCAATCCTTACTTTGTCGCCTTGATTTAAAAACTTTTCGCTTTGCCTGGCGCGAATTCCAAGATCATGCAGTGAAGCTCTTATACTTATACGAACCCCTTTTGTTTCAACTTGTTTTTGGTGCGCGCGTTGAACTCTTTCTTTTTTAGCCTGCTCATACTTCCATTTTCCGATATCAACTATGCGACAGACTGGCGGAACGGAATCGGGAGACACTTCTAAAAGGTCCAAACCCCTTTCTTTGGCTACCCTTATCGCCTCTTCTGTAGAAATCTCGCCCATGTTCTGCCCTTTTTCATCGATAACACGAACTTGTACCGCCTTTATTTGATTGTTAGTGCGAGGACCGCGCTGAAAACTGGGCCGACGCTGAAAATAATTATTTTTTTGCAGATTGTTAAACTATTATTTTATATTATATAAATTCTATTTTTGGTGGGGGTCCGTCAATCCGACGAAACGTCGGATCTCCTAGAACCCGTCGTCCCGCAAAGCGGGACTCCCAAGAAACCCACGGTTTCTTGCGTTCGTCCGCCAGTTGGCGGACTCGCTGGTTTCCTCTTCACCCCGACGTACGTCGGGGCAGGCGGGGAAAACACTTCTCCCCGACCCCCTCTTTAGGGTTCGGCTCCAACAAACTCAACTAATATTGAAATTTTGGTTGCCTATGGCAACCAAATTTCAATTGTGGAGATGGTGGGAGTCGAACCCACGTCAAAGAAAAATTTTGACTATACGTTTCTACAGAAATAGTTTCTCTATAGAGTTTTTCAGAATATCTGATCAGAGAGAAACGGAATTGCAAATATTCCTATCCTGTTAATTTAACTGAACAGCCCAGGATTACTGCTTAGCGAAGCCCGATAATATAACACCCGGCTTTACCTATCAGGCATCAGTGGCCAGATGGCTAATGCTAATTTTTAAGCAAGAGCGAGCGCCGGAACGCGGAAAGCGTTCTGCGCTTTTGTAAACAAGTTTGCACTTGTAATTGATCAACTGTTTTCGAGGTTGTTGATCGGCCTCGTTCTGCACGCACAGTAATTTTCCCTTTCGAAGCCCGGCATCCCCATAAATTATAAAGATCTTTCTATTTCCCGTTCGATGTCTCTCTTCTTGATCAATTCTCGCTTATCGTGTTTTTTTCTATATTTGGCAACGCCAATTTCGACTTTAATCTTACCGTGCTGAGTATATAATCGCAAGGGTAAAGCAGTCAAGCCTCGTGTTTTTATTTTTCCTATCAAACCGGCTATCTGTTCCTTGTGCGCAAGAAGCTTGCGCGACCTCGTATCGTCATAATTTTTAGAAATGTTTTTGGGCTGCCAAGCCGGTACAGTCATATTAGTAAGCCAAAGTTCGTTATTTTTGATCGTAACAAAAGCTCCCGTTAAGGAAGCGCGGCCTTCTCTTATTGATTTCGTTTCTTGCCCATTTAAAACAATACCCGCCTCTAAAGTCTCGAGGATCTCGTAATCAAAATGCGCTTTTCTATTTTCCGCTAACGTTGCCATGAGTAAATGTGTTTTCGGCTTTTTTTATCAAATCTTTCGCGCTGTTATAGGTTATCATTTTTAATGCTTCTTTATACGGCAACCACACATATCCGCTATGTTCGTGCGACAAGCGCACTGCGCTGCTTAAAGACTCCGCAAGAAAGAATGTAACGATCTTAAGAATTTTAGTCGGCTTTGTTTGTGCGCTTACCTGGCTCCGCGCTTGCTTGTGCCGATATGGCCACATCCAATATTTAATATTTTCTTTATAGTCAGGGTAAAAACGCAAATTGCGTAATCCGGTTTCTTCATATATTTCGCGCTTTGCGGCAGCTTGCGCGGTTTCCTCTCCCTCCAAATGTCCTTTAGCAAAATCCCAATGACCTGATCCATAATGAAGCAGTAAATATTCTCTTCTTTTTTTATAACGCCGGAATATGACTGCACCGGCGGATATTTCAGGACGCATACCAGGTAGTAGAAATTATACTTTTAAATTATTAACGGTTTCGCCTATTAAATCTTAAAAATTAACTGCTAATAACCAGATATTGATATATTTTGTTCGCAAAGCGAACAATATAATTTTCACTACCTGGCATATAACCATTCTATACTCATTTGACAACTAAAACAATTTATTCTATTATATAAAAACCTGTTCTGCTGTGTGGAGTCCTAAAATGAAAAAATGGTTCGTTTTGTTCTTTGTCATTATATTTATAGTGCTATTTCCATACCAATCTTTATTCCTAATTTTTTTCTTCTTAGCTTTAGCTGGACACGAGGTTGCCGGCCATGCTGGTTTCATGCGCCGATACAAAATCAAAATCGCTGAAATCAGCCTAGGTATAAGTCGCCAAACGCTTCGCTTGCGCAAGCCAGGCAACCCGTTTAAAATCATCCGCCCCGCAGGATCCATGCATGTCATGGGTAAAACCTTTGATATACCGTTGCTAACCATTCAGCCGATTCCTATCGGAGCTAACACTGAACCTACACAAAACGGCAAAAGAGCCATGGCCTCTCTACCGTTGTACCAAAAACTTCAAATCTACGGAGCGGGAATCTATATAAATATACTATTGGCAATATTATGCTACCTAGCATTGTGGATGATTCCTTTGTTCTATGCTTTAACTAACCACGTTACGCCAGATCAAGAAGTTGTTGGCAATATCCTCAAAAGCTTAGCACTATTAATTATTTTTGTCGTCTTCCGTTATTTCCTAAGCATGGCGGCTCCAATAGTATTGGGCGTGGTAACTTTCTTACTACTTGTGCCCACTCTAGCCGTCCCCGAGGGCAAAGAAATGATAACTGGGCCTGTAGGCATGATAACCATCGGCATGCAGGCAACTTCATTAATAAACGTCTTAGTCATAGGGTTTGCGCTCAACATAGGATTAGCTATGGGCAACTCACTACCCCTGGCAATTACCGACGGCGGCGTCATGTTGAAAATGATTTTGAAAAGAATCGGCGTAAAAGCCAAATGGCGCAGAGCGCTTAACAAAATCTGCTTTGTCATGCTCCTAATTCTTGTGTTCTTTCCGCTCGCTATGGATATAAAACGTCTATTACCTGTATAAAATTAAATTAGACTCATAAAAACCTCGTAAATCGAGGTTTTTTATTTGACATAAACATTAATTATTGTTAAATAAAAAATACCTCTCTTGAAGGAAGATCCGCGCCTGTCTTGAGAGTAGATGGTCTGAAATAGACCCGAAAGGAGACACTCTTTGACAACTCAAACAATTAAGAGTCGCAGAGAAACATTAACTGCTTCAAAAAAATCTGCTTTAGGTATCCTTACTAAACTAACTCTTTTAGGATTTTTACCTCAAGAATCTTATGACACCGTAGAGTGGGGCAACATAAAAGTAGAATTAAATAGATATCCCGATGGCTCCGCCGCTATAAATAAAAACGGCCGCAAAGCAATTTTTGTGTGGCATTATGATAATCCGAAAACACACATAACCCATTACATCCAAGTCATCATTGAGCTCAAAAATAAAACTTCTTACTATTTCCCAGAAAAACACTTGCCTTCAGATTTAACTGACGAATCGGCATTTCAAATGCCCACTTGGTTGCCTGATCTAATTAGAATTACGCACAATACCTCTGGAACCAACAACTTCACTCTTTCATTTGAAGGAAACGTGGCTTGTTCTTTAACTAATTTATTAACAAAATATCAATAATTTAAATAACACCCGATGCGGACCGGGTGTTTTTTATTTTAAAAATTTAAGCATTTTTTCCAACGGCCATGCGTTAATAACATCTTTTTTCTCTGTCCACCCTCTGTCGCTCACTATTTTAAAAGGTACCCGGGGTTTCGTGGCACCTAAGCGCATCACTCAACCCGTCTCGCTGCTCGTCCCGCTCAGCGGGACTTTCCGCAGCTCGACCCCAAGAAACCCTCGGTTTCTTGCGCTCGTACGCCAACTGGCGGACTCACTGGTTTCCGATACGGGGAGAAATACTTCTCCCCGACCCCCTCTAACGAGGTTGGACTATCAGCGAATTAATGTTTCAGAAGTCTTAACATTCGTTCAATAGGATAAGTATTAATTACGCTTTTCTTTTCCGTCCAACCTCGTCTTGCCTGGGCAATACCGTAATGTAAAAGGTTCAGATCGTTTATCGAATGTGCGTCTGAATTGATACTGAATTTTATGCCTGCAATATTTGCCTTTCGTATATATTCATCTTTAAGATCTAATCTTTCGGGATGTGCGTTTATTTCAAGTATTGTTCCGGTACGCTTGGCAACCCCAATGACCTCTTCCATATCAATCTCGTAGGGATCGCGTTTATTGATAAGCCGTCCCGTGGGGTGGAAAAAAATATCTACATGCGGATTTGAAATAGCACGGACAATGCGCTTGGTCATTTCCTCGCGCGGCATATTGAAATATGAATGGATAGAAACGCCGACAAAATCTAATTTAGATAAAATCTCATCGAGTAAATCCAAAGAGCCGTCTTTTAGAATATCGCATTCTGTTCCTTTTAATATTTTGAAGCCACTTGTGGTGAGCGAAGTCGAACCAGAAAATTTTTTATTTAGTTTATCTATTTCAACCATCTGTTTTAAGATCCTTTTTTCGTCGAGTCCGTGCGTCATGGCAAGACGCTTTGTGTGATCTGTTATTGCGATATATTTTCTTCCGAGTTTAATGGCCGCTTTTGCTAAGTCTTCAATTGAATTTTGTCCGTCAGTCCAATCCGATTGAACCTGTAGATCCCCAAGCAAATCGTCATAACCTATCAAATCGGGTAATTTTCCTGAACGCGCGGCTTCTATTTCTCCGGTATTCTCACGCAATTCCGGCTCAATATAAACCAATCCCAATTTTTTATATACTTCTTCTTCATTTTTTCCGGCAACGTATTTATCTCCTTTCTTTCCGGAAAAAATACCGTATTCGCTTAATTTCAATCCCTTTTTTATCGCTATCTGTCGCAATTTAACATTGTGATCTTTATTGCCTGTAAAATAGTTCAAGGCCGCGCCGAAAGACTTGTGCGGCACAACTCTTAAGTCAACATCGATCCCATTACTCAAACGCACCATTGTTTTGGTTTTGCCTTTGCCGTAAACATGCACAACCTCGTTCATACCGACAAAATATTCCATTATTGCTTCGGGCTTTGCCGAAATCGCCAAAATATCACAATCTCCTATCGTTTCTTTCCGTCTCCGTAATGAGCCTGCAATTTCAACTCTTTCTACGTTTTCTAACTTACTCAAACGCGCTTGTATGCGCAGGGCTAGAGGTAAAGCCTGTCCCAAGGAAAATCTACCGCCATGTTTTGCGTGAAGTTCTATTCCTTTAAGTATTTTTTGTTCGGTTTTTTTACCAAAATTCGGCAATTTGCCGATTTTCCCTTCACTGGCCGCTTTTTTAAGATCGGCGATATTTTTAATTCCTAATTCCTTATATAAATTTAAAATTGTTTTTGGACCGACTCCTTCTATGGCAGTAAGCTCTTCAACTTCGACGGGTGTTTTTTTCTTCAGTTCTTCGTAATATTTTGAATGTCCGGTCTTAATTAATTCTTCTATAGTTTCGGCTATTGACGTTCCGACCCCGGGTATTTCTTTAAGCGCTTTTAGCCCGCCGCTTTTATAGATCTGCTCAACGGATTCTTCCGTTGACTCTATCGTGCGTGCGACTTTTTCGTATGCGCGCGGCTTAAACGGAATTTCTTCCATCGCAAGATATTCTGCGATCTGGTAAAGAATATGAGCTATGTCTTGATTGGTAACCATACGAAAACAGCTATTTGCTCTTAAGCCCCTTCCATATATTTATGGCCTTTGAAATCTCGGTAATTATAAAGTACGCTAAAATTTCATAGGCAAGCATGGTCATGCTTTCGGGAACATTCCAATTCTTATTTGTATAACTTGCAATAAACATTGCCAAAAGCGTGCCCCACCATATATAAACGAACAATTCCCCTTTTCTTGCTCGTGGAGCAACGCCCATCCAACGCAAAACCTCTTTATGCGCTATATAGCCGCCAAGCAAAACAACGTAACCCGCCTGCATGGCATGCGGTACAGCCAAAGCAAACAAAAATTCTGACCACTCCATAAGCAAAATTACAAATGTCCAAAGCATCAAAAACCAAAACATCCAATCCTTCATCTGCAAAAGTTCATTTTCATAACGACGACAAATTTGCGCAAGACGATGCGGAGGAATATGAAAAGTATCATCTGACATAGATGTATCATGCGAAGCGCTATATTGATATTTTTTGTTGTTGCTTTCTTCCACGTCTAATTCAAAAGTCAAAATGCAAAAATCAAAATTTTTGTAAGTCGCAGAGCGACTTTTATTTTTGGTATTTGCTGTCTCGTTTTGATATTTAATTTTTGGTCTTTACTTTAAGATAATGATTCTTGATTTGATCGCTCCAGGGCGCTTATTTTAAAATTATTTCTCTCTTCCTCTGTAAAAATTTCTACCTTACCAAATTCACCGTCATATCCCGGCTTGATGTGAAGCTTCCCTTCTCGAACACGCCTCAATCCTTCTCCTATTATAGGCAAACTTTCTTTAGATACTCTATCAATATCTGCTTCAAGCAAAATTTCAAATTCGTTGGCAAAAGCCTCTAATAAATGATTATATTCTTTCTGAACCGCTTTAGATACCGGCCCCACACCCAAGGCCGAAGAAATTATTTCTTCCAACGGAACCGTTGAGATAAATTCTAAGGCCTCTCTGGGTTTTTCGTTCAATGGCCGTGTGGCTAAATCGTCCACTCTCGACATAACGCCTACTGTTACTTTTTTCCCGCAAACAGAACATTTGCCTTGATGAGCTTTTGTTTCCGTGGGCTGCCAAGACACCCCGCATGCGCGATGTCCGTCATAATGATATTTTCCTTCTTCCGGAAAGAATTCTATGGTGCCTTTTAATTTTGCCGGCTTACCGCTTCGCTCGCCTGCTCTGGCTGGTGCGCCATACTTTATTGCCTCATATATAGCGGCATAACTCATTTCTCCATCAAATATATTTGCTTCGCGCCCTATTTTTCTTCCGGAATGACTATCTGAATTAGATATCAAAGCAACAGAATCAAGCTTTTCAACGCGCCAATTCATGGCGGGATCAGACGAAAGCCCGGTTTCAATAGCATAAATTTGCGGGGTTAGTTCTTCAAAACATTCCTCAAGCGAATCAAAACCGGACATTGAACCAAATATCGAGAACCACGGCGTCCACGCATGCGCCGGAATAACCATGCATTTATCTGACGCGGCAAAGACTATTTTTGCCAGTTCTTTGACATCTAAACCTAAAATTGGTCGGCCATCTGAATGTAAATTTCCCCGCCAACCCAGCTGTTTATTTATTTCTTGAGCTGCTTCAAACGACGGCGACAAAATAATCGTGTGAACTTTTCTGACGCGCCCGCCTTTTGAATAAATACTCGATACTTCAACGCTTAAAATAAATCTGATTGCTTTCGATATGTCTGCCGCATCTCTTAAAACAAATAGACCTTCCTCGGGTGCAGGCTCAAGACGCTCTTTTAATTCTTTTATCCATTCCGGATGCGTAAAATCTCCGGTACCCATTACTGCAATTCCCTTTCTTTTTGCCCATTTATCAAGTTCCTGAATATTCATATCTTTGGACACCGCACGAGAATAATGCGAATGGATATGAAAATCTGCGATAAATTTATGCATATAGATACTTTGTAACTCGGATTTAAATAAAATGAAACGGTAATTTAGCAACTATTGACATGATATATTTTATATGCTATACTGTACCTATTAAGGCTGGTGTTCCGTCCGTTGGACGGCCCAGCTAATCCAGTGGTTGCGTCGAGCGCTCGACAATCCACTGGCAGGTTCTTAGGAACGGGAGGCGCAATAGTGCGCCAGCAGCAGAGTGCGGATGCTCAGGCAACCGCGAAACACTGCTCCCGAACCGAGGCTAAACTCCGTATCACGGAGGTCCTGCCCGGGGTCCCGACGAGGCATCGTCAGGATGAAACCAGGGAAAAGCCTTTTAACAAGTTCTTTCTTCAATAGGCGTGAAGTCTCATGCCGTATGCCCGCCAAAACAGCGGACACCCCTAAGACCTCGACATATGTTGGGGTTTTATTTTTTAATTTGACAAAATAAATAAAAATTATATAATAAATAAACTCGTTTATTGTCAGCTAAATAACTCTAGGAGGAATTAAATGCAAATAGTACTTACCTTTGACGAAATGGCTGGAACATATGAATTTATTGATCTTTTTAGTGGAAAAGAAGAGCTACGCACTATTAATAAACTTCTTGAAAGTGCGGGTAAACGATTTCGCGGGGCCCTGGAACGCGTAGGTGCCCGGATAGTTAAAACCGAATCGAAAGAATTTAACGGCTGGCGCATACACACGTACAATAAAGAGCGTTATCTTAGACGGACGATTACCGTTGAAATGCCCCAAAATGAAGTTGCTGCTCTGGAATACTTCCTGCGTCTTCTGATAAGACTAGATACTGAAATTATCAAAGAAGTAATTAACGATGGCGTTCTGCCTTCGGCAGAGCAAAAACTTAGAAATAGGCTCGTGGCGTGTGGTGCTACGTTTGACCTACTTCAGGGAGGATGGACTCTTCAAGACGGAACAATTGTTTATGTTCTAATAAAATAAATTGAGACCGATTGGTTTAACCAACCGGTCATTTTTATCACACCAATATTGATGCAAGCAACAACCACAACATCATTCTCCCCTGTTGGAGCGTCCACGGGAAATGATCGAACAAACCGATAAAAAGTATTGCGCACGCGGAAATAAAAACACCAAACCTAAAAATTTTATCCTGTTCATTTTTAACTATATTTTTTATACCGAAAAACAAAACCGCGCCGACAAACGCAATAAAAGCCGCCAGCGCAGGTAAACCGTTCTCGGCTCCTATCAATAAATATATATTATGAACCGGCTGGTAGAGCCAGTTTTTTAACTGGAAAGTCGGGCTTGGTTTTCCGATATGCTCAGAAAATGCGCCTGACCCCACTCCCGTCAAAGGACGCTCGCCTATAATTTCCCGGGCAATTTGATTGTAAAACAGACGAAGCCCGACAGCTTGTTCGTATCTATTCACCGTCAGACGCGGAACAATGAAAGGATAAAGAGCCAAAAAAACAAAAAATATTGCGGTTGCGTTAATGCCCGCCACTGACAATATTGGCTTAAACCAATATTTTTTTTGCATAAGAACCCAGAAGAAAAGTATACACAAGCCAGAAGCCAAAACAAACCACGATACCCGAGAGGCGGTAAGTATTATACCGAAGAATGAAAGCAGTATTACGCCGCCGAAAACGATTTTCTGCGCGGTGCTTTTTTTGTCTTTTTCTTCTTTGGTCCATTTGAAATAATTTATCAGATAAGCGCTTAAGATAATAATCGTAACCGCAAGATAAGCAGCAAGAATATTGGGATGAGGAGTTGTGCCATATGCGCGCAAAACAGAAGCATTGGTTATTATAGTTTCGGCAACACCCGGCATATTCACATTTATTGGACTTTCGCCCAAAATCCAAAAACCGGCTTCGTGCTGAAAACGGAATTGCAAAAAAGCGATTATAGATTGAAATGTTGCTCCAGCCGCTAAACCATACACCAATCCATCTTTAATATTTTTTGAACTAAATACCTGCGCCGCTATGAACAATAAAATGAATTCGATAAGTTTAAACAACTGCCACAAAGACGATTCGTCGTTTATTGCGTATATCGAACTAAGTATTACAAAAAATACAAATAAGCCCAAAAAAATAAGGACTAGACTCTTTATTATTTTATGTCTTCTGGCAATAGCTGTCGCAATAAAGAAAAAAATAATTATATCGCTTGCCCATAACCACGCGGTTAAAAATTCGTTCCCTTGCAATGTTCCGCCCACCTCGCCGATAAAAATTCTTGTCTGGATCGGGATAGAAAAAACCAAAAGCGCAATAAGCGCTCCCCCAAATAAATTATTTTTATTTGCTGGTTTTATATTAAACATGATTAAATATTATTTGAATATCAAAAAAACTATTTCTCCGCATATGCCCACTAAAAAAACCGCGATTAAAATGATCGGTATGAGTCGAGGAGTATAAACAAGCGGCGATATTCTGCCGGAAGATCTTAACCTTAAAAATATGTATGAGATCAAAATACCGTCAATGGCTCCCAAAACCGCGCCGATAAAACCGGCGATTGTAATAAAATTACGTAATCCGATTAAAAACAGTATTACAGGAATACAAACCGCGATCATGTGCGCCACCAAGGTAGGAAACCTCAGATCCTCTGTCAACGTATCGGCTAAATACAAACCCACGGTCACAAACGACGTGGCAATAGCTAAAAATCCGACCAAGGCGGCTATTTTTATTATTGCGGGATTAACCAATCCGCTTAATCCCGAAATTGCGTCTGTGGACACAGAAGAGCCGCTTAAACCGAGGATGCCAAACGTAAAAAATATATAACATACCAACGGCAACAGGGTACCGATCATAATTATGGTTGTAATTTTTCTGTTTTTGTCGCCAACAAATTCGACCATCTCGGGAATAGAGTTTGCGCCGTAAAGAGAAAATAAAATAACTCCGTACGGAACAAAAAAATTAACTGCTGATCCTTGCGGGATCAGAGATATTGATGCGTTCTGCCAAAAAAATACTATCAGGAAGATTACGCCCAAAAAAAGCGCGCCCGTTGCGACCAATTCAAACTTTGCCACAGATTTAACTCCAAAAAATATTAGAACTGAAAACAATAACCAAATAACAACGGTCCACTGATCAAAAGATACGTTTAACAAATCTCCGAAAAAAAGTTTTGCAAAATTTCCTCCGACTATTAAATAAGCAAGCATGGCTCCCGCGCCGCCCACGAAAGTGCTTACAAAAGGAACAAAACGCCATTTTGATCCCAAATTATTGCCGACCAAGCTTATCAAGCGCTTATGCGAATTGCCGCTCAACTGCAAAGAACCGTATAAAAGGTGCAGAGAGACAACGGCAAAAGCCACTACAGCAAACCAAAAAAGGCCCGCTACGGGACCTGATTGTGCTACGGCATAGGGTATAGCAAAAACTCCAACTCCAAATATCGTTCCTGCGACTATGGCTATACCACTCCAAAATCGCCAACGTTCACTCATACAGATTTGCTATTGTCGTTCCATTCACCGTTCTTGCCGATACGATCCCAGGGCTCAACCCTTTTAAGTAAAAAGAATATAACAACAACTAAAATTGCCGTAACGCTGGCAATAATATACATACCGAATCCTACTGCGGTTCCGATTGCGGCAACCACCCACAAACCAGCTGAAGTTGTCAGGCCTTCTACGCGAAATCCACGAAACACTATCAGTCCTGCGCCCAAAAATCCTATTCCCACAACAATATTTGAAATTATTCTTGTTGGATCGTAATTATAGCGAAAGGCAGTGCCCACCGCATCAGAAGTAACCGGAATTAAATGATTAACTCCAAAAAGAGAGACTATTGTAAAAAGACACGCACCCAAAGAAACAAAAGAAAAGGTGCGGATACCTGCTGATTTACCGACGATTTCACGTTCAATGCCCACTATCGCGCCCAAGGCGGTTGCGAGAAACAAACGGAATACTGATTCAATTTCCGGATAACTGGTAAAAATTTCTAACATAATTTCTAAATCTTATATTTATTAACTTTATATTTAATATTTACTGTTTGCTTTTAGCTTTCCTCTTTCGTGATTTTCTTTTTATGTTTCTGTGTTCTCTTGTTCAGTTCTTTTTTCTGCTCTTCAACCTTTTTAATAACTTTTTCTATCAATCTTTTTGGGTTGCTGTCGTAAATTATATCACCACTACCACGATGAGTTTTCGCAACCAAATCTTTTATTATTTCGGTAAGGCCGCCGGAACCAACCATAACACCTATAGCTTTCTTGTCCTCAAAGGCAATTGTAAATTCGTTTAAAGTGCCCATTCTTCCGCAAATAATAATAACGGCATCGGCCGCACGGGTAAGTAATAAATTTCTTCCTGAATAATCAAAACCCGTATAAATTATTATATCGAAATAATCTATAGGAAGATGATAACTTTTAACGTGCGCTTCTTCGCTGGCAGCAGGCGACAAACCAATAGATAATCCGCCTTCTTCTTTTGCGCCTATTGCGGCCCAATAAGGCATGCCGTTGGTGGCGCCGGTTACCAAGACCGCGCCCTGTCTTACTATTTCGCGCCCGATTTCCTTTGCCAACGCTATAGCTTCCGGTGTGCAGAAATCCGTTTCGGCGGCTCCCGAAACACATATTTTATACTTTTGATAGTGATGCGGCATGATAATTAAATTATACTATAACTCAATTCGTTCTCCCACATACGGCACTGAAACGCTTAATTTAAGGTCCTCGATGATCCTCTGTGACAAGGCCAAAGCTGCCGCCTCCTCTCCGTGTACAACAAATACCCGTTTGGGTTTTTTCTTTATATTATCTAACCACATAACTAAACCATCCTGGTCGGCATGTGAAGAATATGCTCCCAAACCCTTTACCAAACATCTAACATTTACCATATCATTCATTATTCTTACTGCTTTGGCTCTATCAAAAATTCTTCTTCCCAAAGATCCTGCCGCCTGATATCCCACAAACAAAATTGTGGAGTTGGGATCTGAAAGATAACGTATGGCGTGATGAAGAATGCGGCCGCCGGTCATCATGCCCGAGCCGGCAATTATAATTTTAGGATTCAGGACGCGGTTTATCATTTTAGACTTCTCAACTGTAGGTGTCATTTGAAGCCCGGGGAAATTAAATAGTTGGTCGCCCTCGGCAACGAGTTTTTTAGCTTCGACATTATAATAATCGGGGTATTTCTCGTAAATTTTTGTGGCAGCAATAGCAAGAGGACTGTCGATAAAAACAGGCACTCGCGGAATTTGTTTCTGTTCCGCAAATTTATTTATCTCAAATAAAATTTCCTGTTCTTTTTCAAAAGCAAAGATCGGCATTAACAATACACCTTTTTGATTTATTGTTCTTTCTATGATATTTTGCAGTTTTTTGCTTCGCTCTTCATGCGGCTCGTGTAAACGATTTCCGTAAGTAGACTCAACGATCACATAATCGGCTTGTTCGGGTATTTGCGTGGGCGTTAAAAGCGGCGTGGGCGGATTTCCCAGATCTCCGGAAAAAATAATTGTTTTGCCTTCTGCTTTTAATTCAATGATAGCGGAACCCAAAACATGTCCTGCGTCTATTAATCGAAAAGATAAATTAGGAGCCAGTTTAACTTCCTCACCGTAGGGCGCGGTTTTAAATTGTGATATTGTCCGGACAACATCATGTAGAGTAAAAATGGCTTCTGCTCCCCCGTTTTCGTCTTCTTGTCCTATGATCTGAGCTGTGTCGGTAAGTAAAATTTCCGCAAAATCTTTTGTCGGTGGCGTGGAATAAATAAACCCGCCAAAGCCATCTTTTACTAACTTTGGCAATCTGCCGCTATGATCTATATGGGCGTGCGTAAGAATAACCGCATCGATATCTTTAGGTTTAAAATCAAAAGGTTTATGATTTACTTCTTCAGAATACCGGCTGCCTTGAGACATGCCGCAATCTATTAATATTTGTTTGCCTGCGGCTTCAACCAAAAACTGCGAACCTGTAACGGTTCGCGCAGCACCAAGAAAAGCAATCTTAACAGACATATACTCTATTATAGCATTTGAACTTCAATAAATATTCCCGCCTCGCCCTCCGGGCTGAAGTTCCTCCAAACTTTCGGAACTTTAGCGGCATTCCTGAAAATACGAATCTTGCTTATAGCGAGATAGTATTTTCTAGTCAGTGCCCTCGAGAGGAATCGAACCCCTATCCTGAGCTCCGGAAGCTCATGTCCTATCCGTTGAACGACGAGGGCATATTTTTTGAATTATTTAATATAGTACAGTTTATTTTTGTTTTTCCTATCCGCTCCGACGCTCCGCGCGGCGGAGGTCGGAGCCCCGACCTTGCGTCGGGGTTGTCCGCCACTTTCTTGCATGGTCGCTTGCAACCAATTAGAAGACGGATCCGCCTTTGGCGGAAACGACGAGGGCGCAAATTTATCCTAGCATTTAACGCGATTGCGTCTATAAAAATTTCGTTTGTCCCTTGCTTGATCTTTATGATCAATATTCTATTCCGCAAATCTTCCTGTTTTGCTTAGCGCTCCTCTATGGTTAATTGTTGAAATTTATTCATACGCTCATATGTTCCGGAGCGTTATTTTTACTTATTGAACTTACGTCTTTCTTAATTGACTTTTATTAAGATTTATGCTAAAAGAGAACTAATGTCAGGAGGGTCCTGTTAGTTCTTTTTAAGGAGAATAAAGTGTTCGGTTTCAATAGAAACAAGAAAAACGCCGCTTCTCACCCAGAAAATCCGCCCGAGAATAGTCCGGAAGACCCGACTAAAGAAAAAACGAAACGCTGTCCTGCCTGCTGCAAATTCCGTCCTGGAAAATGTTATGTGTGCAACGGCACCACTGTACTTCCGGGATTCATGCTCCTGGCCCGATGTCCCGCCTGTGATATACGAGGCACTTGCACAATGTGCAACGGAACCGGAGAGATTCCCACCTAAAGGAGAAAAAGTGACTTTGTCGCTTTACTGTATTCTTGGCGTTATCCGGGGCAAAGGCACCGGACTGCAAAAAAACGTCCACGAGCATACACAAGCTTATTCTCCGGCACAGGCAAAACTAAACGTAGCCAAACGCCTGAAAAATCTGTATAAAGAAGAAATTTTCACCGGCAATTGCGACGTTGAGCCATACACTAAAATACATCCTCAAAACAACTCGTCATAAAAATAAAAACCCACCGACAAAATCGGTGGGTATTTTCTAAATTAAATTACTGAGAAAAAATGTCTTTCGTCTTCCCACAACAAACCCTTGGCGTCACTGCTTGGATTATCCGCTTTCCATTTCTTAAATAATACCTTGTAGCTTAGGTTAGTTGAGTCTTTCTCATCTAATCCTAACAAAGAAGCCGCTTCCAAAATATCACCCGGATCGCCTTCTATTTCTACATAATTCCCTATTTGCGGCAGGCTATCATAAGATAAAACAATACCGTTGAAATGAAAATCTGTCCGGGTTCTTTCGTATCGAAAATGATCCGTATATCCTACAAAAAGAAAAAATTGAAGCGCTTTTTGAGGACTACTGAAATACAAGCCATAAAAATTTTCTTCCAGGCTTGCTTTAAATCTGACGCTCTTATTTGAACCCTTTTTGGTAACACAGTAGTGATAATCACAACCTCGCCTATAAGGATATGGACGGGAAATACGAAGACGTCTGGCGTCTTCCGCATTTTTTCCTCTTTCATACCAAATATTTAATTCATGTTCCGTAGCGTAACGGTTAATATGAACTTTGGCACTGGCGGCTCTTAAAGCAGCGAAAAACTTTTCCGGATCTGGAATCGGCCATTTAAGCTCGACTTCTGTGTGTTCCATTCGACTCCCTTCGGTCGCTCATGGCAAGCCATCTTTATTTTATCTTTCTATCAAAGAACTTTATTCTTGAATTATTGACCATACGAACGTTCTATGCAACCCCACTTACAAAATTTTCATTGAACAAAAACGAAATAGATCAGTCAACTGTCGGATTGTGGTTTGAGTTATTTTTATGACTTCTGTAAATTTTGTAACGGGGCTCGGATTTTTCCCGTATGAACCTGCCCTTAAAATTACTGGGCGTACGAAATGCGGTTTTGCCTTGCCTGGCAGGTTTTCTGGAATAATTTTTCATGTTTTCTATAAACAATAAAAAATCGTGGCTGTGTTTTAGCGATATCCGAGGAGACGTAAACTGTCCCGTTGAGCAAAGTGCCGTGAGGCGCTGTTTGAGCCCCGCAAGCTGCGGGGCGAGTTCGCCGGAAGACACTTTGCGAAACGGAATGACAGTGATCGTCCCCGCAGGCAAAAGCTAAAACACAATCACGAATCAAATATATCTGTCCGCAACAACCGAGGCCGCGATTGATTCGGGCTTCCATTTTATATTCTGCAAAGGAAACCCATAACCCAATAACATACCGATTATTTCGCGCATAAGCACAGAAGTGCGTCCGGACTCCCCCACATCAGCATGGACCTCAATATTATTTGAAACGCTTTCGCCCAATATTTTATGCAACTGACTTCTTAATTCAACCGTAAGAGTGCCGGTTAATACAACCTCTTCGTAAATACGTTTGGGGTTCCAGCCTGTTTTCTTGTATTCTTTGGGGTCTCCCCAGCTTACTGTACGCCACGCTCTGGCTCCGTGCCCCACCCGCCACAAAACTATGGCCGTCACAAACTTAACCACGCCGCTAACTTCTTCTGAGTCGGTTCCTACCGATACCTTAAAGTTTTCCGTGGGGTTAAAATTATAGGACTGAACTATAGCTTGGATCACCTCACTAAAGGTACACGGACCCGAGGTTATACTTAAAAATGGTTGTTGTAATATGTCTCCATTGGCCATTATGCTGATATTGTATAGCTAAATCTAACTTAGGCAAGAGCGGATAATTAAAAACCCCTGGTATTACCAGAGGTTATTTTTTATTTGAAAGAGAACTTTTCTTAAAAGTAAATCGTACACCTGTGACATAACGCAGAACAAAAAGCATCAGAGCAACCATTGCGGCAAAAAAGAAAATGCGCGAAAGAACTAGGTCTCCTCGCGAAGTTATCAGTGTCGCCTGAGTATAGCTACCGATGTTTGCTAAAATAGCGGGAGCCAGACCGTCAGCCTCATTTTCGGTAAAAAAACGGCCTCCGGAATTTTCAGCTACAAACCTAAGAACATCATCCTTAACCGGAAGCGATTTAGAATAATAACCTGTTGTGTTCCCATTATCGTCATACAACCAGATACGTTCACTGTTATTGCCTATACTAACGCTAAAAACTTTTATGTTAAGTCTTTTGAGCGTCTGATTGGTGCCTTCATCTAAGAAAGCCTCCGAGTCACCGTCCGTCAAAAGAACAATTATTTTGTTCTTTTTGTTGGGATCGAATTCTTTGGTGGCAGCAAGCAGAGCCATCCACCAATTTGTGCACATCTCTCTATTGTCGCAGGCCGCTTGAAGAGAGCCGGCCGTTAAACCATTATCCAATAGCTCAAGCTGAGGCGAATAAGTAAACGGCATTTGCCATACGATCTTATTCGAAAATCCGTAGGCGGCAACAGAAACTATTCCCAAAGAACCCATTACATCTTTAATTATTCTCTTTGTTCGATCAATACGAAGCATAGCATCTTCCGGTATATTACAAGGACCTTCTGCCGCTATACACGGATTTGGCTCCTTTGAGCCTGCCATACTTACCGATACGTCAAATAAAAATGCTATTTGGGTATCAGATCTTATCGGTACGCTTTGTGTGGTAGGCAACCGTGGTTGAGCTAAGCCCAAAGCCAGAAGCGAGACAATCACTGAGGCGAATACTATTCTTCTTAAAATCGAAAAAAATCCTAATTCTAAAGAAAAACCGAGTTTGTTCGCCAAATATCTTTGTTTTTTGAAAGCGATGAATGAAATCGCCCCAAAACAAGGGATAAAAATCAAGATTATAAGCAATACCGAAGGATCACGGAAGAACATTAGAGTCCCCCCTTCCCCGGATCAAGACGCCCGGGGGCAGTTGGCGGACCTTCCTCAGGCTCTCCTCCTCCTCCACCACCTTGCGAAGAATAAAGCCTTCGTACTAGTTCAAGATTCCATTTCGCATCATTATCATCAGGATTCAATGTCAACGCCTTAACCAGCATGGCATCTGCTTTTTGAATATATTCTTCATCCTGTTGTACTAAACCTATTATTACAGAAATAGCGCCCAACGATGCAGCAGAACGAGACAACAAAAAATTGTCTCCTCTTTCTTCTGCTTTCACCATTGCTTCAGTGAATCTATGGGCGGCTGTTTTCAAATTCAACATCGCAATTTTGGGATCTTTTTCCTGTAAAGCCTTCGCAACAAGTTCGATTGCCGTGTTGTAGACAAAATAAGACTCGTCTTGTCCGCTAAGTTTCTCGTCCAAAGAACCAAACTCAAACCAAGCTCTTGCGTCATGATTGCCTGCTGCAAATGCTTTGACATCATGAACCGCGTTCAATTCTCCATAAAGCGTGCTGCTGCCCCAAAGAATCAATATGCTGCCACTAATCATTGATAGAACGACCAGCGGCAAAAGCAAAAATCTAATCTTGCCTGAGCTCATAGCCGCCCTCATCTCTCTCTCCTGATCTCATAGCTCCGTCGAAAATAAAAGTTCAAAAGTAAAGCGCTAATAAAGGCCGCCATCGCGAACCATCCTATAGATATCTGCTTTTGGTTCAGTTTAGAAGAAAAATAGAAACTTTCTTTACTTGAAAAATCTTCGGGTAGAGGACCTATACGCTCGGCGTCATCTTCGTTTTCAATCTTCAAAATGTCAAATCCATACGCCATCAAGCTTTCGTAGTAATAGCTACTAGACTCAATACCAACAAGCTGTACTTCTATACCGCTGGCCTTAACTTCTTTCAGTGTTTTAATGAAAGTATCTACATTATTGTCTTCGAGGTCGCCCACAAAAACGATACGTTTGTATTTTGCATCACTCAACTCGAGCAAATGCTGGGCAACGCGCAAACCAGCCGAACCATCAGTGCCCTGTGATAGATTCTTTAATAGTTGGGTCTCATAAAAATCTTTATCAGTAAAGCTTTCAAATAATGCGTGGCAATTTGTCGGAGCAATAGGCGCAAAAGCGATAGTAGAGAAAAAAGCTAGCCCTATGTTTTCATTTGGATTAGCGCCTAAAATTCTAAGCGTAACCGATCTGGTTAACTCGAATTTTGGTTCGCCCATAACTATCATGCTTCCTGAAATATCTTGAACGATCATTGTATCACGACGATCCGTAGATCTTATTACGCAATCTCCGCCGCTTGAAGAATTAGATTCTGTATCCACCATCACCAGAGCGGTTGAGACAAGCGATGAAACAAAAAGAACAATAACCAAAGTGGTTACTTTCTTGGCTCTTGAGCGTGCCGATTTAAGGTCTTGATAAGAACTATATCTTATAGCCGTGCCGGTTTTCCTTCTAAAAAGGAATGCGGCCAGCAAAAGAACATAGACAATAACAAAACCAAAGATGAAAAGTTTTTCAGAAAATAAGTTAAGCAAGTTTTCAATCATTGTACTGCTCCTGGTCCGAAACCAGCACAGAAGATATTTCTATAAGCTTGCGTGTTACCTCTTCCCTGCTTGGGTCGTGCTCCTGATAAGCCATACTCTGAAGCTGACGCTGCAAAACGTTCAGCGATTTTTGAGAATCGCCGGGAACATTTCTGCGACCGCGCAAATAATCGGCTATTATACCGTCGCATTGCGCCAACACTAATCTTGGTTCAGAATTATTGGCCAGCATGATCTTAAGATGTTCGAGCCTTGCCAGAAAAGAAGTCTTATCCGTATATGTGTTTTCTTCTTCTGATGCACGGCATGTCGCTCTTTTTCTGCTAAAAAATCGGATGAGCGGCCAAACAACAATCAACAGAAAACCTACGATTATCAAACCCGCAAAAAAGATAAGATTGTTTTCCACCAACGGTTCCTTAGGAAAACGCAGAGGAAAATCCTGTCTTGTCGGATCGATACGCGGAGAAATATAGATCGGTTCAACTCGAATGCGCATTATGAGAACTTTTTCCGTATCGTTGTTCACATAACTTATAATAATATCTGAAATCGGATAGCTCTTATTAGCCAAACAACTCGGATTTTCAAGACAGCGCAGCTGATACCTAATAACTAGACGGCCTGATGTTTTTTCGGATGACTCCGAAACTAGCGTCAGTGGCCTAAAATCTACCTCAATATCTCCCGGTTCAACCGTAAATTCTCGATGCGAAAATCTTATGTCCAAAACAAACGTAAATGAATCTGCGATAAAATTAGACCGCGGAGTAACTTCAGTTGTAGCTGTCAGTTTTTCCGGATCTTTATCGACGATCAATGGAGAAATTACAGCGATCCCGGAAACCAAAACGGTTAGAAGGATCGCGGGTAACGAAATTTTCAGAAAATTCCGCGTTTTCATCTGCGTCCTCCTTTCAACGGACTCTGTGCAAGGAACGTTCGTTGCTCCAAAATGCAAAACTTCTTTCACACTCAGCTTCATCGCTCGTTGTTAAAGTAATTGGATTGATTTCCATAGATTCGAAAAAAGAAACTATGTCCGCGTAACGCTGACGATGCTTCTTTGCTAATGAACGAGATTGGTTAAGCGTAAAAAACGCTTCGGCGATCTCGTTGGTCAAAGGTTCTGCAAAAGATAGAGTTCCTTCGATTTCAGGAAAATCTTTTTCCCAAATAGGATGCTGCACAATTACAGGATGAAAATCGAATGATTTTGCAATTTCTATAATTAATTCTTCAGCAGGCAAAACAAAAAAATCAGAAAACAAGAAAAGCATGGTTCCTTTCGGAAGATGTTTTTTGAAATCTTTAAGTCTTGTTAGCTGCAAATTAACGTTATCATCAACCGCAAGAAAATTGCGGTTTGTGGTGGACTTTCTAACCTTAAAAGCATGCGCGTGACCTTCTTGAGGCCTGCGATAATGCTCCTTACCTTTAGCCCAATCAAGAAAACCTAAGGCTAAATTACGACTTTGAGCACCGTTAATGATGGCGCCTGTTGCCGTCTTAATGAATAATAGTTTTTCCAAGTCGTATGCCCCCATACGCGGAGAGCGGTCAACTACAATCAAAACGCTCAAACTTCTCTCTGAATATGTTTCGCGGACCATTAATTCTCCGCGTTTAGCTGTGGCCTTCCACGCAATCCTACGAATTCCGTCTCCGGACTGATGGTGACGAATTCCGGCCAAACCGTACCCGTCTCCACGATAAACACTTTCCCATTGGCCCAAAGCATTACTGTACACTTTTAGTGTGGGAAATAAATCAACGGAAAAATCAGGAATTATAAGATCTTTAATGTCCATTTTATCCTCTTTCTGTTTTCAAAAGACTATCCGTCGCCAATCCCAACCTTGATTGGAGTGCTTATTGTTGCGATCCTTTGCTTATGTTTAGGAGCAACAACAAACAAAATAGCGACACCGGTTGGTATCGCTATATAATATTAACGCTTGTATGTCAATGGTTTTTGGTTACCTGGCCTTTCCGTAATTGCGTATTAAGCCGCTTAAAAATTCGTGTATTTTTTGATCGGCTTCCGTTTGGGATAGCGTTTGTTTCCTTATTTTTTCCTTTTGTCGGCGGATGTATTTTTTTAATCCTGTTGGCAATTTTACTTTGCTCATATCTTTAGAAGCCTGTATTTGCTTGTGACTGCTTAACAATCAAAACTTGTATAGACTTTTTTACTATTATTCTTTCTTCTTGGGGTTCCGTAACCTTGCCAAGCCCGGTAGTAGAAATTCGACTAAATTATGTTAGTTAAATTCTACTTAACCTAAATATTTAAAATATGATTGAATTGTTTATGTTGGGTAATATCTCTTTTTATTCCGCCTTGCGGAATGGTCGAATTTTCACTACCGGGCAAGCATACACAAAAACCTTGTTCTGTGCAAGACCGACCTTATTAAAACTGTGGCCTTCTGAGTCAAAACTGTTTCCTTTTTTGCTCAGGCGATTATTTCTTTAATTATTTCTCTGTCATCCCAAGACATTTTTTCACCATGCGCCAACATCATCAAATTTTCTGAACCCTTACCGGTAACTATTAACGCTTGTCCGGGTTTTGTAAATTCTATAGCTTTAATAATTGCTTTTTTTCTATCAATTATTATTTCGAAATCAATGTCGCTTTCTTTTTTTTCTTTAATCCCTTCTTCAATGGCCTCAATAATATTTTTTGGATCTTCGTCGTAAGGATCTTCGTTAGTTAGAATTATTTTTTTGCAATATTGAGCTGCTATGCGTCCCAATTCCGGACGCTTCCATTTATCTCGTCCGCCTCCTGCAGCTCCCAAAACACAAACAAGTTCTGAATTGCGGGATAGGGTCTGATAAACCGCTTCAAGGGCTGCGGGCGTATGCGCATAATCTACATAAATATCTATATTTCTGCTGTTAGATATTTTTTCAAGCCTTCCCGGAACAACTCTGCACTCTTTCAAAAATTTGCTCATATCGTCCAATTGCATATGTTGGCCTATCCCAACAGAAATCACGGCCAGCAAATTTTCTATATTAAAAACACCTTGCAATTTAGATTCAAATTCTACACCGTTTATATTAAATAAAACACCTTCTTTATTTACACGCTCGTTAGCGGAAACAACTTCTTGTATGCCTGAAAAGATACCTGTGGTGGCTACCTGATCTGAACGTCTAAAAACAACTCCGCTCGGACGCTTAGTTGGATCGTCTCCGACCAAACTCAAAAAATAATTAGCTTCTTTATCCGCAATATTAATAATAATATTTTTATTGTTTTTCGTGCTTGAACCTAAAGCTTCAAACAACTTGCCTTTTGTTCTTTTATAGTTTTCGTATCCTCCGTGACGTTCAATGTGTTCGGGACTAATATTGGTCAAAACCACCGAATCAAAATCTATAAACGCGTGCCTGTTTTGCAATATTCCCTCGCTGGTAACTTCAACAATAACATAATCGCATCCTGAAATAAGCGCCTGTTTTAAAAATTTTTGCAGAAAAGCTTTACCCGGCATGGTCATCTTAAAGGTGTTCGGCCATATCTTGTCCCCCATCCAAAATTCTATTGAAGAAGAGAGGGCTACCTTGTATCCGGCATTTTTAAACATTTGCGCAAGCAGATATACAACTGTAGATTTTCCGTTTGTGCCGGTAACTCCTATAACTTTTATTTTTTTGGAAGGAAAACCGTAAAATAAAGCTCCGGCAAAAGCTAAAAAATAGTGATAACGGCTTATAATCGACTTGGGCAGTATTTTTTTAACTAAAGACTTGATCATAAAAATTTTCGGCTTAATTCGTATAAAGAATATTTTATATCCGACAGGGGCAGATCAATAGCGTTGGGATAGCTTTCTATTATCCCGCCAAACCCTTTTTTAAAACGTGTGATCCCCGGCCAACGTTGCTCGTCAATTCCCCCCAAATCATATTCAATAAATCCATCCTGTTTTGCTGAACGTATTATTTCCCAATGCAACAAATAAGGGGCCATGACATTTTTATGTTCCAAGCTTGTACCCCCGTGCAAATAGGTGACGCGCTTACCAAAAAAAATCACAAACGCCGCGCCAAGAGGTTCGCCTTTATAATAAGTAAGATACGTTCTTCCGAAAGCGCCAAGTTTGTCTTGTTTTTCGGCTTCGTAAAAAATGTCGATCATTGTATCGTAATATTTTTGGCTATAACTACGTATGTTTTGTCTTTTTGTTGTCTCGGATATTAATTTCCAGAATATTTTTTTGTTCTCTTTCGGTTCCTCCGCAGTGCATGATTTTATGTAAACGCCGTGTTTTTGTGCCAGGCGGATATTATATCGCGTTTTTTCGTGCATATCCCCCATCAAATATTCTTCGGATTTTTCTAAATTTATCACCAAATTATTTTTGGGTTGAATGGTACGACCTATATCTTTAAATTTTAAATTATTAAAAGGTTTTAATGCCTCGCTCAAATCCTCCCGATAAAAAGGGTCTATACGCACAAAAATAGATTTCTCTCTTTTTGCAATACCTTTTATTTCTGCTAAAACACTTGCTAAGGCTTGCCCTTCGTAGCCTTGGCGAAGAAGGGGGCCACGCGGAATATATAAATAATTTTGCGCCAATGGCAAAAGTTGTTTTATGGCCAGCGCGTTCCATTGTTTGACGTTATTTTCTGATCCCAAAAATAAAACTTTTCTTCCTATTTTTTCTTGAAACTCTGCCCATTGACTCGATTGCAAAAAAGATCCGCTCTGGGCGGATACAAAAGCATTCCATTTATTCTTATCTGCAAAACCGGCGTTCATCGTTTTGTTCCCAATATCTTAAGCGCTACTTTAACTTTTTCCTCTATATTTTCTACATCGCCTGGGATCTGCCGTAAAGCTTCGCGCGCTTCTCTGTCGGAATAACCCAACTTTTTTAGCGCGTCTAAAACGTCTGCTGCGCTGGATGAAGATTCTCCCATAACCAGCGCCAGGCCTTCATATTTCTCTTTCAGTTCAAGTAATATTTTTAGTGCTTTCTTTTTACCGATACCGCCAACTCGTGTTAAGTATTTCTCGTCCCCCGAAGCAATCGCTCTTTCAAGATCATCAACCGAAGCTTCTCCTAAAATAGCCAGCGCGCTTTTGGGTCCTACTCCCGGAACCTCAAGTAATAATTCGAAAAAAGCTAATTCTTTTGAGCTTATAAAACCGTATAGCTCTAGTGCTTTGGATTCCCGCATGTAAAGATACGTAAATATCTTTACTGTTTCATTATCAGCTAAAATTGCGGCGTTGTCTTTGGATATAAAAACTTTGTAGCCTACTCCGCCCACATCAATAATTATATATTTTTCGGCTTTAAAAATTGTTTTTCCCTCAAGATAACTGATCATGATTCCAATTTAACTTATATTTATATTGTATGTCTTTTAAGCTTAAAGCACCATTCAAGCCCGCAGGCGATCAACCCAAGGCCATAGAAAGTCTTGTTTTGGGGCTAAAAAAAGAGCTTCCCCACCAAACCCTTTTGGGAGTTACTGGTTCGGGAAAAACATTCACGGCGGCAAACGTTATTGCTTCAACCAATAAACCCACTTTGGTTATATCCCACAACAAGGTTTTAGCCGCACAACTGTGGGAAGAATTCCGATCTTTTTTCCCTGAAAACGAGGTTCATTATTTTGTTTCTTATTACGACTATTACCAACCCGAGGCTTATATTCCACAAACCGATACATATATAGAAAAAGATTCGTCTATAAATCAAGAACTGGATAGGATGCGCCACGCTGCCGCGCAGACAATATTAACTAAAAAAGACGTTATCGTTGTGGCCTCGGTATCATGCATATACAATTTAGGATCTCCCAAAGAATATAAAGCGGTGTCTTTGGATATGGTGTCCGGACAAGAGATCACGCCGAAAAAATTGGCCTTAGCCTTAATAAATCTTCAATATGAAAGAAACGATATTGATCCCCAACCCGGAAATTTCAGGTTGCGCGGAGACAAGCTGGAGATATTTCCTCCCACAGCAAGAGAAATTTATACTGTCGAATTTGATAAAAAAAATATTGAAAAAATTACGCTTACAAAATCGGGTAACGATAATGAAATTACTAAGGCAACGATATTTCCGGCAAAATTCTGGGTTTCTCCCACCTCCTCTGTAGATCTGGCATTCAGTAATATAGAAGCCGAACTAACCGAAAGACTTAAAGAGTTAAAAGATAACGGCAAAATACTTGAGGCCGAACGCTTACGACAAAGGACAAATTTTGATTTGGCGATGATAAAAGAAACCGGCTATTGCCATGGTATTGAAAATTACTCACGCCATCTTGAATTTCGCGCTGAGGGAGAAGCGCCCTATACATTAATAGATTATTTCAATGAAGCCTACGGATACGGAAAATGGTTATGCGTTATAGATGAGTCGCACATGAGTATCCCGCAAATACGAGGCATGGTCCATGGGGATTGGGCCCGCAAAGATATGCTTATAGAATATGGTTTCCGCCTGCCGTCAGCACGGGATAACCGTCCGCTTACCTTTAAAGAATTTTCTGCAAAAATAGGACCGGCTATTTTTACGTCAGCTACACCGGGGCAATATGAATTTGAAAAATCTGAAAATATCGTTGAACAAATAATACGTCCCACCGGCTTGCTTGACCCTCAAATCGAGATCAGGCCCATACGGGGACAAATTGATGACTTAATAAAAGAGGTTACGGCTCGTTCCAAAAAAAATGCGCGTGCTTTAATTTTAACCGTTACCAAACGGCTCGCCGAAGAATTGTCTGCCTATCTTCACGACAAAGGGCTTAAGGTGGATTGGCTGCACTCGGAAGTAAAAACACTTGAGAGACCGGGACGATTACAAAATCTGCGTTCAGGAGAAGTAGACGCGGTCGTTGGAATAAATCTTTTGCGCGAAGGATTAGATTTGCCGGAAGTTTCTTTGGTGGCCATACTTGATGCTGACAAAGAAGGTTTTTTGCGAAACGCTCCCACTTTGATACAAATGATCGGGCGGGCTTCGCGAAACGTCAATGGTCTTGTGATAATGTATGCCGATAAAACAACGCAATCAATGCGTGAAGCCATAAATGAAACCAAGCGAAGGCGCAAAATACAAGAAGAACACAATCAAAAAATGGGCATAACACCCTCTTCTATCTTAAAAGCCATCAACAAATCGCGACTTATACCCGAAGTGCATGCGGAAGAGGAATTGGAAAAAATAAATTCCTCCTGGCAGGGAGATCCCAAGGTCATAGAACTGTTAAAAAAAGAAATGAAAGAACTCTCAAAAAACATGCGCTTTGAGGAGGCGGCACGGGTAAGAGATTTGATTAAAAGATTAACGAATAAGTAAAAATGATTTAATCCTAACGTGGTTCTTGCCATTTTTATAAAAACTGATACTATACACAAGTTAAATTTTTTATTTATTAAGGTAGTCCCGACGTGCGGTCGGGATGCAGTTGTTGCATCCACTCGCGCGGCTCGTGGGCAACAACTAGCACATGCCAATTACAAAATCAGCGAAAAAAGCGTTGCGCGGATCTGCCAAGAAAAAAATTCTAAACGACAAACAAAAAAAATCTTTTCAAAACGCAGAAAAGCAGTTTGAAAGGTTTGTTCGTGCCAAAAAACTTTCGGAGGCTTCGGCCTATTTATCAAAAGCCTATAAAGCTATTGATAAGGCGGCTAAAAATGGTGTTATTAAAAAGAACGCAGCTGCAAGAAAAAAATCTCGCCTAGCAAAACTATTAAAGAAAAACTAAAGTCCAGAGGCCAACATTGTTAACGTCAGGCGCGCGTCTTGCGCGCCTGTTTTTATTGCCAGGTCATATGCGGCAAGCTTATCAAAAATAGACTTAAGATCTTTTTCGGGCCACCTACGTAATGATGATGCTAGTTTGGTTGCCACATACGGATGGATATTCAGGATTTTCGCGGCATTAGCGGGCAAAGATCCCTTTTGCGCTAGTGCAAAAAGTTGTGATAAATTCTGAAATTGTTTAACTAAAAGATAAAAAATTCCTGTAACATCCTCTCCTTTGGTAATTAGTGTTTCGAGATCGTAAATTACTTTGGAAGAATTTTTTGTTAAAACAGCATCAACCACAGCAAAAATATTTGATTCATTCTCAAAAACGATTAATTTTAAAACATCTTCCGTAGAAATTTTTGTTTTAGGATTTACTGCCCAGACAGCAAGCTTCTCGCATTCATTGTTGATGCGCCAAAGATCGGGTCCGATGCCTTCGGCTATTTTTAAAATAGCATCAGCATCTATTTTTATCTTTCTGTTAAGAAAAAAATTGGTAACCCATGAAACTGTCCCTGTTTTTGATAATAAATCAAACCGTTGAACCTTTCCTCTTTCGCTGACCAATTTAATTAAAATGTTTTTGTCTTCCAGGTTCTCTTCGTATAAAACCACAATAGCTTCTTTACTTTTAGACAGATTGAGTTTTTCTGTTAAAACTTCAAATTTTTTTATTTTTTCCTTGTCTGTCAGGTTATTTAAAACAACGAAACGGAGCGGGGCAAACAACGAAGGCGTTTCAAGCTCTCTCTCAAGCGCATCTATATCCTCTTCCGCTAAATCTATTTTCAGAAGACTTAACTTATCGCGATGCAAAGTTTCGGCGCGCGCAATTATATCATTGAGTTTTTGACGGCTACGGAATGTATCCGGTCCGTATAAAAGATACAACATATTTATTGAACTGCTATATAAGATGTGTTGGTCGTACTATCTATATATTCAAGCCATATTTTACCTTTAGCTAAAGGTATTTCTTTGTCCTGTTCATCCAAAAAACGTAGCCGGCTTGAAATTTTATCTGGCCCCTTTTCCCACGTTGCTTTGATCTCCTGACCGGCTCTGTATATTATAGCTTCTCCCCTACCCGTTACCCTAACATCATTATATTGGCCTTCTAATCTGCGTGATGTCGTTTTGAGGACAATAATATTTGCCGCTTCAACTTGCTTTTTTGTATTTTTATCCATCTCGGCAAGACCTCCTCTATTTCTGACAAAAAATTTGCTTGCCGGATCATACAGCCAACTCACTGCGTTTTTCCCCGGATATTTAATATCAAGTTTATACTTAACAGAAGGTGAAATTATTTCTGTTGGATTTATTCTTATATAACCATAAGCGTTGTCTTGAATTGCGCGGTATCCAAGTTTATTTGCCGCTTCTCTCAACCGTTCAATACTTGAAAAACCGTTGTCAGGAGCTTTTATTCCTCTTTTTCTATAGTAAGCTCCGTACGGATTTTTTAATGCGTCAATATTATCTGCAACTTTCTTTTTAAGTTCGTCTAAAGCAAAATGTGATCCGCCCCAATGGCCATATATTGCATCAAATCCTGCGGCCAAAGGAATAAAGTCATCTCTTGCGCTTCGTATCGAGCCTATTTCGTCAGAATTAGTACATTGAAAAATAGCTAAAAATCTGTTTATGCCTCCCACAATAACCGGCATCTCAATAACAACGTCTGCCTGCGCAATCCCGGAAAGCGGTCTCGTTGACCCGTCTGCGGCCAACATAACACCAACCGGTCTCAATAATTGTCCTTCTTTATTTATGCCGTCCGGACAAAAATCTCCGGTAAGCGATTCTTGCGATATTTTAATCGGCTCAGCAAGAGGCGCCAGCGAGTTATATGTTTGCCCAATATCTTTAGCCGAATTTGAAATGCCGTCAATAGAAACGCTCCTGCCTTTTGCCCAGACCATAAAATAAGCAGTGCCTGCAGCCGCAATTATTAAAAATATAAAAATTATAAAAATCTTTTTCTTCACCTCGTTAGAAAATTGCCCGAAAGTTAACGGTCAAACATATTCGAAAACTTGTTTGACTGTTATAAACTGAACAATTCTTTTTATATAAATAATAACAGTTTTTTAACGGAGCTCATATTTTTATTCTTACAAAAATCCCTGATCTTTCAAGACCAAGGATACAATACCACAATAAACAAAAGCCTTGTAAGAATTATTTTCCTGCTAAAATGCCTTGTATTTTTACTATTATTTCCTGAGGCGTGAAGTGTGCTTTGATAAGAAAATCGCTGGCTCCTAAATTCAAACCTCTTTCAACGTCTTCTCGCTGTCCCAAATTGGAAAGTATTACAACCGGCATAGAAGCATTTGCTGAATCCTCTTTTATCTTCTTCAAAACATCAAAACCGCTTAAACCCGGCAGTATTAAGTCCAGTAAAACTATATTCGGTTTCTGCTCCCCCAATTTACGCAAACCTTCTTCGCCATCTACGGCTTGCATAACTTGAAATTTTTCGCGCTCTAGTTTTTGCGCAATAAGCTCTCGCAAGAACCTATCATCTTCAATAAGCAATACTTTTACGTTGCCGTTATCGTTAACTGGCTGCGGAGTAACGGGTTCTGAATTTGGTTTATCCATAAATTTAATCTACTAATTTAAGTTTCTATATATATTATACACTAATTATACATCAAAACCAATCTTTAGATAATCATTCTTCTCCTACTAAGTCGTCCGCTGACAGATCATCTGCAACAAAACCTTGTTTGTGGTTATTAATAGGTAAAGTAAAAATAAAAGAAGAGCCTTTATTTTCTTCTGATTCTACCCAAATCTTTCCTCCATGCTTCTCTATTATATTACGAGCTATAAACAAACCCAAACCGGTACCCGGGGTTTGCATACGAACAACATTAGAGGCGCGGAAAAACTTGCTAAAAATCTTATTCATGTCTCCTTTGGGTATGCCAACGCCGGTATCTTTTATTGTTACTTTCGCTTCTTCGTTAACGCGCTCAATACTTACCGAAACCCTACCGCCACTTAAGGTATAGTTGGTGGCATTAGCAAGAAGATTATTCAACGCCAGACCCAACCTTTCTTCATCAAGTGGCATGTTGGGCAGCGCTATTTGCGGCTTAAAGAATGACAGTTCTATATTTTTATTTTGAGCAATCAGTTTGTATTCTTCGACAGCTTCTTCAACCGCTCTTTCCAGAGATGTTCCGTTAAAATTGTAACCTATTTTACCTTCTTCTATTCTTGAAACATCAAGAAGTTCGGCAACCAGAGATATTAACCTTTCATTAACAGAATACGCTCGTTCCAATGATTCTTTTTGTTCTGTGGTCATAACTCCAAGATCTCCATCGAGCAAGGTTTTGAAGGTCCATTTGATGCCGGATAGAGGAGATCTAAGCTGATGTGCTGCTATTGAAATAAATTCTGATTTAAGATCATTAATTTTTTCTTCTTTTTCCCTGTTTTTATCTATATATTCGGCCATTTCATTAAAGTGTTTTGCTAAGTCTTCAAATTCGTCCTTTGTTCCCAAATTTACTCTAACGTTTCTTTTGCCTTTAACAAGTTCGCGGAAGGCGGCTCTAAAATCAAGTATCGGTTCGCTGATAGAACGGCTTAACAAATAAAGAGCCGATATTAATCCGGATATTGTAATAAATATAAAGAGTATAAGCAGCTGTAACAAATTCATAAAATTACTTTCAGCTGCAACCTTGATTTCCGGATCCAAATTAACGGGGTTTGGAAATATTAAAGATACAAAAATATCTTGAGACAACAAAGATAAAACCATTGCTACAATAAGAGGCGCCACGCCAAAAATAGCCATGGTGATTATTATCTTAAGACTTATAGGAAATCTTATACTTTTATGCTGTTTTTCCCTCTCGAGTTTAGGGTTGGTTTCCGTCATATAATTATTTGTATTTTACCAGTCCCGTCAGACTAAAGCGAGTCTTAATATTCATCTGTACCGCTTAATAAAATCATGCTTCAAGGATAGCCATGTCTCCCCAGGTTTTCCCGAAAGATATGGTTACCTCAAGGGGTACTGATAATTCGACTGTTTTTTCCATGGTTTTTTTTATTTTTGAAGCGATCTCATCAACAAATTCTTCTTTTATTTCAAACACTATTTCGTCATGCACCTGAAGTATTATTTTTGCGTCTCCTTTTGTTGGCTTAAGCAAATTAAAACAGGCAACTAACGCCATTTTAACTATATCCGCAGCGCTTCCCTGAATGGGCATGTTAACTGCGGCTCTTTCGCCTTGCGCTCGTATACCTGCTTTTTGAGAAAAAATTTCGGGTATAAGGCGCCTACGCCCAAACATGGTTTCAACGTAACCGCTTTCCTTAACCTGTTTTTTGGTATTATTTATCCAATCCGCTACCGCAGGGAACTGAGCAAAATATTCAGAAATAAATTCCCGGGCTTCTTCTTCGTTCATGTCTGTTTCTTCTGCCAATCTTCTTGGTCCCATGCCGTAAAGTATTCCAAAATTCAACGTTTTTGCGCGACTCCTCATTGTAGAAGTTACATTGCTTAAATCAACATGAAATATTTTTGCGGCAGTCAAACGATGAATGTCCTGGTTTTCTTGAAACGCGACGCGCATCGTTGGATCCTGAGACAGATGAGCGATTACCCGCAATTCAATTTGTGAATAATCAGATGAGAACAACACTTTTCCAGGAGAGGCTACAAATGCGTTGCGGACCAGGTGTCCTAATTCAGACTTTATGGGAATATTTTGCAGATTTGGCTTAATAGAACTTATACGGCCTGTTGCTGCGCCAAGCTGTAAAAAAGTGGTGTGGATTCTCCCGTCTTTCGGAGAAATAGACTTGGGTAGCGCGTCAACATAAGTTGATAGTAATTTTGCTATTTCTCGCCATGATAAAATTTTCTCCACCAACGGTTCGGTTTGTCCAAGACGCTTCAGTTCGCGCACAGCTGTTGAGGCTTTGCCTCCCGGGGTTTTCCGCAAACGTTTTGTCTGGTTCCCCATTTTTTCAATCAAAATCTCTCTAACCTGATCGCTTGAAGCAGGGTTAAATTCCCTGCCCGCCAGTTCAAAAAGTTCTTTTTCTAAATTTTCTTTTATTTTTTTTATTTCTTTAGATAATTTTTTTAAATAAACAGTGTCTATAAGAATGCCTGTTTCTGTCATTTCTTTAAAAATCGGCATTAATTCTCTTTCTAATCTTGCTATTTGCGGAGGTAGCATTCCCTTTTTTTCAGCCTCATCGATTATTTCAATGATTGTTGTTTCGCTCCCTGAAGCATCCGCATTATCTCCGTTTTGTTTATTAATCCTTGTTGTGAGTGACGTAAAACCCCACTTCTCAAATATTTTTTTCCCGGCACCTAAATTCTCTGTTTGCCATTTGAAGTCTTCCAGCTTAAATACAACGGGAGCATCTTTCCTTATTGTTGCCAAAGTACGCGACAATATTGCTTGTCCTTTATTTTCTTGCAGTTTTTCTTCAAAACGCTTGATTAACTTATCTTCGCTGTGACCTAATTCTGCATATAAATTTTCAAGTGAAGAAAATTTAGACAATAGAGTAAATGTGGTTTTTTCGCCCATACCTCTTACTCCGGGTATGTTATCAGAAGCGTCTCCTGCTATGGCCTTATAATCGGGAATGTATTTTGGCGCAACACCAAACCTAGCTAAAACTCCACCTTCATCTACGCGTTCTAGTTCAGTTACTCCCCTCTTTAAAGCTAAAACGGTTGTTTTGTCGTCAATTAACTGCCAAACATCTTTATCGCTCGTTAAAATAAGCGCAGAAACATCTTCTTCGCTTTTACTTATTTTATCGGCAACGGTACCGATAACATCGTCGGCTTCGAATCCCTCTGCGGCAAGCATTGGTATTTTTATTTCGTGTAACAGCTCGGGAATTTTAGAAAATTGTGCTTTCAGGTCTGAGGGCGGCTCGGGACGTGTAGCTTTATAGGCAACAGACAGATCGTGTCTGAAAGTTTTCCCCGGAGAATCAAGTGCGGCAATAACGTAATCGGGTTTTATCTCATTAAGTACCCTTATCAAAAGACTGGCCAGCCCAAAAATTGCCTGTATCGGTTCTCCTGCCGGTGTTGTAAGAGGCGGCAGCGCATGGAAAGCCCGGTGAAACAGAGCGCTTGTGTCAATTATTAATAGTTGTTTTTTTTTGGACATTTATGTTTTTTAGTTTGGATCTTTCTGTGTTTTTTGTTTTTTATATGCTTCATTTGTATCTTTATGGTTTTTTTAGGCAACATTTTTTCAATTCTGTCTGCCCACTCAATAATTATTATAGCTGAAGCGTCTTTAAATATCTCTTTTAACCCCAAGTATTCAAGGTCTTTACTGTGCTTGATTCTGTATAGATCTAAATGATAAAACCGTTTAAAAATAGGATGCCGTAACCTGAAAATTAAATATCGTCTCATTAAAACAAACGTCGGGCTTTGTATGCGTTTTGATATACGCAATTCCCGGCCAAATCCTTGCGTAAATATGGTTTTACCCGAACCTAAATTTCCGTATAAAGCTATTGTTGTTGCAGAAGAATTTGTTTTTTTGTGATTTAAAATGTCTTTTGCGTATTTTGATCCCAGGCGCCGCATCTGTTCTGGCGACCTGATTATTATCTTTGACATGTTTAATAGTATAGCGCTATTGCATATGACGGCAATCTAATATTGCTAGTAATTTAAGGGCAAAAAGCTTAAAATAGAAGATATAATAGCTAATTTATTAAGATGACCGATGAAGATTCAAAACATGATTTAGGCGCGGCTCGCGATCAAAAAGTACAGCTGCTTCGCCGGCAAGAGCAGGAACGCATGGCTCAGCTGATCGCCAAACAAGCCAATCTTCCGTACAAAGACCTTACAACAACCCCTATAGACGGAGGCGCTTTGACTATAATCTCTGAAGAAGAATCGGTTAAAACCCAAAGTGTAATTTTTGCTAAAAAAGAACATTTAATATCCTTGGGTGCGACCGATCCTAATTCAAATGAGGTTCGGGCACTTATAGAAAAACTTGAACAAGAAAAATGGCGCATATCGCTTTTTGTTATTTCAAATACAAGTTTTGAACACGCTTTAGTGTTTTTTAAAAGATTTGCTTATTTAAAAACAAAAATTACCGGAGAGGTTAATATATCTTATAAACTTTTTGAAGAATTTCGCTTAAAAGTAAAAGATGTTGATACTCTGAAAAAAGAAATTGGAGAAGTTGCTCCTTCAAATACCTCGCAGTTAATTGAATTGGTTTTGGGCGGAGCCATGAGCATTGATTCTTCCGATATACATATAGAGCCGCAGCAAACGCAGGCTCGCATACGACTAAGAATAGATGGCGTTTTATATGATCTTTTAAATATAACACCGCAAATTTATCATCTGGTGCTTGAGCGGGTTAAATTGCTTTCGGGTATCAAGTTAAATGTTTCCGATAAAGGACAAGATGGCAGATTTTCTATTAATACCGGAAACGAAGAAATAGAAATACGCGCCTCAACTCTTCCCGGAGAACATGGGGAATATATCGTAATGCGCGTCTTAAACCCCACCAAACTTATTTCTATTAATGACTTGGGGCTCAGGCCTGATCTTCTTGACCTAATTCAAAACGAATTAAAAAAACCAAACGGAATGGTCCTGACTACGGGGCCGACCGGCTCGGGAAAAACAACAGCTTTGGCAGCTTTTGTCCAAAATATAGCTTCATCTCAAATAAAAATAATAACTATCGAAGACCCTATAGAATATAGAATATCCGGGATCGAACAAACCCAGGTTGCACCAGAAAAAGGATATGATTTTGCCAACGGCCTTACTTCGATTGTTCGGCAAGATCCTGATGTTATTTTGGTTGGAGAAATAAGAGATAAAGAAACGGCTACCATCGCGATACAAGCCGCACTAACCGGACATCTTGTTTTTTCTACGCTCCACACCAACGATGCGGCAGGCGCCATCCCCCGCCTGGAAGAACTTGGTGTTACGGTGGATACTATTGCCCCGGCCATCAACGTAACTATGGCTCAAAGACTGATAAGAAGAGCTTGTAAATATTGTGCTGTCCAAATCACCGCAACGCCAGAAGAAATAACCAAAATAAAAAAAGCACTTGCGCATGTACCTAAAAACTTACTTGGGGAAAAATTAGACGGCGACTTTAAGCTTCCTCAAACCAAGGGCTGCCCTCAATGTAACAACACCGGGTACAAAGGAAGGATTGGTATTTTTGAACTGTTAATTATAGATGAGGCTATGGAAGATTTTATCCTTAAAAAACCCGGCAATCACGAAATAAGAGAATGGGCTATAGATCACGGTATGGTGCCGATGCAACAGGACGGCATATTAAAAATCCTCGAAGGTTTAACAACCGTCGAGGAACTTGAAAGAATAACCGGTCCGCTTGGCGAATAAAGATGTACGCAAGAGCTGCCGGCTAAAAAAACTCTAGGCTTGGGAACCCGAGAGTAAAGAGCATCCCCGAGGAACAATTCAGTCGAAACCAAACAGTCCAGCTAAAGAAGGCCCCTAACCCGCACCTGTTAAGTACCGAGTGTGTTATGGTACTTAATAGGTACGGGCTCCCGGCAGCTCATGTATACATCCAAAAAATAGATTCTTTTTCAACGTCTATAGTATATCAAATTATATTCAACTTGTCAAGTGTATGTCTTTACCACCCGAAGAACAAGACGAAGCTCGTGAAGAAAATATGCTGATACAAACTTTAAGGCCTCAAAGCTTTAAAGAATATATCGGCCAAGAAGTCACAAAAAATAATTTGGATGTGGCTATTGCCGCCGCGAAAATAAGACAAGAATCCCTTGAACACATACTTATACACGGGCCTGCGGGTATAGGAAAAACTACCCTTGCTTATATTATTGCTAAAGAAATGCGGGCAAATCTTCGTGTTACATCCGGGCCAGCCATAGAAAAAGTCGGTGATCTTGCCGCAATATTAACAAATTTGGAAGCCGGTGATTTTTTATTCATAGATGAAGTTCACCGTTTATCTAAACTCATCGAAGAAGTTTTATATCCGGCCATGGAATCGCGCTCTTTGGATATAGTTTTGGGCAAAGGCACCGGAGCGCGCACTATACAATTGCCCCTTCCCCCATTCACTCTTGTTGCCGCCACCACACGCATCGGTTTGTTGTCTGCCCCATTACGTTCGCGTTTCGGCTCAACTTTCCGTTTAGAATTTTATACTCAAAAAGAAATAGAAGATATTCTTGATCGTTCGGCTAAAATTTTAAACATTCCGTTAACACCCAAGGCGCGCGCCCGTTTGGCTGCGGCTTCCCGCGCAACACCGCGCGTAGCCAACCGTCTGCTAAAACGCTGTCGTGATTTGGCCCAAGTAGAAGGAAGGGCCTCGATTGATGAAGAAATAGTAGTGAAAAGTCTTGATATGCTGGAGATAGACGAAGTCGGCCTGGATGCACAGGATCGTAAAATACTTAAAGTACTTATTGAACGTTTTAACGGTGGTCCGGCAGGAATACAAGCCATAGCGGCTTCTTCTGCGGAAGAGGAAGAGACAATCCTTGAGGTTTTTGAGCCTTATTTGTTAAGACTTGGGTTTTTAACCCGAACTCCGCGCGGAAGAATGGTTACAAAAATAGCCTGGCAACATCTTGGTTTTAATCCTCCGCCAGAAAACCCCGAAGAACCTCAAAACGAACAACTTCTCTGATAAAATTTGTTTATGTTTTTAATCGCCTTTTCAATATTCATATTAATATCCTCACTTTTGGGCTTATCAAGCGTGGTAATAGCGATGCATTTTTTTAAATTTGGTGTCCAGGGGGATAGGTCCAAATTGTTCGGCACGGTTGTTCTTTGCGGTAGCGCTGTCTTTTTTGCTTTAATCTTGTTATCTTTTTTGTCGATTCCCTGGAATAATCTTTTAGAAGTTTTCTATGATATCACTTCATGAAAATGAAAAAATCCTGTCAGTAAACCGCAAATTTTGGGTGGCCTTTGCTACGGTTTATGGTTCTGCGGTTGGTTTGATTTTACTGCCCTTGATACTGATTCCTACTCTTGGCGCTATATTTCCAGCGTTAAGGCAGGCGCCTTTTTTAAATTTATTGTTTTTAGGTTCGCTTGTATGGATCTGGGCCTTGTGGATCTGGTTATTCTGGGCGTTAGTAACTTATTACCTAGATGTTCTTATCGTAACCAATGAGCGTCTCATACACATCGAACAAAAAGGTGTTTTCCATAGAACGGTTGCTGAAGCCCGTCTCTCGCGCATACAAGACATCACAATAAAAATTAGTGGCGTTCTTCCTACGTTTTTGCATTATGGAGACATAAAAATACGCAGCGCCGCTGAGGTTCCTGAATTTGATTTTTTCCAGGTGCGTTATCCTGAAAAATTAAAAGAGACGATAATGAACCAACAACGTTACGCCGTAGCGCATGAACAGTCTTTAACCCGTCCGGATTAACCGGTTTTTAACCTCGCGCTAAATAAAATGTGGTGCGGGGTTGACCCACACACCATTTTTGTGGCAAGAATATTCGTAAATACCAATCTTTTAACCCTTATCGATAATGCAAAGGTTTTGAAGTGTTACGACACCCCAAAACCAATAACTCGCTCTGCAAAAACTGGTGTGGGGGTTGACCTGAGAGCAAATAATAATTAAAACAGTAAACATATGCCTCGTTAGAAAATTACGGGGTTTTTATAAGAAATTTAAACTGATAATTATTGTTTATGTCTAAATATACTTTTTTGTTTCTTTTCGGAATTTTCTTTTTTGTTTCTCGTGCCGATGCAACCGACACGATTATTATAAGCGAGATTGCCTGGATGGGAACTTCTCTAGATTCCCAAAACGAGTGGGTAGAATTATATAATCCCTCCTCTCAGGATATGAATCTTGACGGTTGGGCCTTTGTAGGTATGGATGCCGCTTCGTCGGTTAAAATTTCAAAAACTTTGTCTGGAACAATTCCGGCAAACGGCTTTTTTTTACTCGAAAGAACGGATAACGAAACCGTTCCGAACGTATCGGTACCACAAGAACAAATTTATTCCGGAAGCCTGCTTGATGCAGGAGAAAATATAGAGCTTAAAAATAACACGGGTCAAATTATTGATTCAATATACGCATCAACCGCAGGCTGGCCTGCTGGCGATAAAACATCCGGTTCAAAAAAACCCATGGAAAGAACTACGGATGGTTCCTGGACAACAAGCGCAACTATAGATGGAACTCCTCAAAATACGCTCGCTTCCGCTCCTCAACCGCCACCTCCTCCGCCG
>Ga0209541_10000967_pt1 | contig 57156 bp, 50 predicted proteins | sample RifCSPlowO2_01_FD_184027 | JGI IMG/M metagenome (GOLD analysis project Ga0209541, IMG submission 184027) | Groundwater microbial communities from Rifle, Colorado - Rifle CSP2_plank lowO2_0.1 (SPAdes) (version 2) | ecosystem: Environmental > Aquatic > Deep subsurface > Groundwater | place... | reverse complement strand
CCAGTGCGGACAATGGACGAGGATATATTGCCGTCCACATCATCCACAGCTGTCGCTCCCGCATCGTTGTACGGAGAGCCGGCCTGTATGGTTACGACTGAACTGCCGATGAGCGTGAGGACTGGGGGGGTAGGCACGGCGATAGTCACCGTTCGCACCGCGCTCGCGCTGTTGCCGCTTGCATCAACCACCGTGTAGGTAATCGTGTAGACGCCCACCACCGCAGTATTGACACTGCCGACAGATACGATGGATGCGGTAATGTCTCCGTCCGTATCATCCGAGGCAGTCGCTCCGGCGTCAGTGTACGAAGGGGCGCCAACTTGCAGTGTCATGGTTGTTTTTCCGAGAATGGTGATGACCGGCGTCACTCCGTCCGAAACAACGCGCACGGTTCGCGTTACCGGTTCTGCGGAGTTGCCGCTCGCGTCCATAACCGTGTAGGTGAGCGTGTAGGTTCCGGTTACAGAAGTATTGACGGCACCCGTGCGGACAATGGACGAGGTAATATCTCCGTCCGTATCATCCGAGGCGGTCGCTCCGGCGTCAGTGTACGAAGAGTCAATTTGGACTGTTACGGTTGCGATTCCGAGAAGCGTGATGACCGGCGCCGTTTCGTCTGCTTTACCATCCGTTACTTTACCTTTGAGAAATACCGAAATGGCTTCGTTCAGAGCGGACACTGCCGCGTCAACCTGCGTCTGCGTCGCGCTTCCTTCAAGCGCCGCCGTCTGTACTGTTGTCGCGTCATCAATCGCCGTCTGGAGCGTCTTCGTTGAATCAACTGCGTACTGTCCGACTTCTACTCCTTCCACCGCGCCATCAAGTGATTTCTGCGCCGAAGCGATGCTCGTGGTTAGGGCAGAGACATCGAGAGTATCTCCTCCACTCGTTACTTTTCCGTCATTGAATGTCGTTACGGCGCTCCCCAATGTGGACACCGCCGCGTTCACCTGCGCCTGTGTGGCACCTGCGGCGAGCGCGGCTGTCTTGACCGCTGTTGCAGTTGTAATTGCTGTTTGGAGCGTCGCTTTTGAACCAACCGCGTATTCTCCGACCGCGCTTCCTTCCTGTGCGCCATCATGGAGCGTCTGTGCTGAAGCAATGGCAGAAGAGAGTACTGAAGTAGCGGGAACAATACCCCCCGCCACCTTCCCATTCGTAAACGCTGTCGCCGCATCACTTAATGCAGACACCGCCGCGTCTACCTGTGCTTGGCTTTCGGCGGCATTCAGCGCACTGGTCTTGACTGTTGTCGCAGTGTTAATTGCTGTCTGGAGTGTTGCTTTGGAACCAACTGCGTACTGTCCCGCCGCTACTCCTTCCACCGCGCCGTCATGGAGTGCTTGCGCCGAGGTAATGCCCGAAGAGAGCGCCGAGGTATTGGCGACCACCTTCACCGTCCGCGTAATCGGGGTCGCGCTGTTGCCGTTTGAGTCCATTACATTGTAGGTAACTGTGTTGATTTTGATGATGCTCGTATTGATATTGAGGCCAGTGCGGACAATGGACGAGGATATATTGCCGTCCACATCATCCACAGCTGTCGCTCCCGCATCGTTGTACGGAGAGCCGGCCTGTATGGTTACGACTGAACTGCCGATGAGCGTGAGGACGGGGGGAGTAACATCTCCCAGGGATGTGATGCCGTAATTAGTTGAGTATGAACCCTTGAGCGCATCCTCCGGAATGCGCGCCTGAACGATTATCTGGATTTGTTTTCCTTTTAAGAACGAATCAAGGTCGCCATTGCTGGAAGGAATGAGTGTCATGGCGGTCTCGCCGTAGGCATTCGCGCCATCTAGTGTAATGGCGTGCTCCGCATCAAAGATGTTTGATGACTGGGGCGAATAAAATCGTATGTTGCCTCCGGCTAAAATGGTTTTGGTTTTTTTATCGTCTGACCAGTCCAAAAATTTCATTTTCACAAACGACTCGCTATCGGGGACAGTTACATTGAATACCCATTTCCAGCCGTTCTCAAAGGTGTTGTCCGCCGTGCCGACTCCGACGGCGCCCTTGGAATTAGCAACGCCCTCTATTTGATTAACGCCTAAAACGGCGTCATCCGCGTATAAGACCTGCGGTGAAAAACCACCGAGGACGAACAGCGCGGCGATGATGAAAAGCCGAAGCCCAACGCGAAAACTCCAACTGCTTCGGAGAGCGCATGAAGAGATGTTCATATAATTTTTATTAAAATAATAATTTAAGAACGGTCTTGTACTCACAATTATATCTGTATGTTATAATTATAGCAACACCTTCATTGTGCATAAATGATTTTATATATGCGCACAAAACACATTTTCATTACTGCCGTAGTAATTGGTATAGCGCTCGCAAGCGCGGCGTTTTTCTTCTTTGGTGGGGAAAAACAAAACGCCATCTCCTCTAACGCGCCGTCTCTGCCTGCCGCTATCGCCACGACATACACTCATCCTACCCTCAATTTTTCTTTTGAATATCCCGACTCGTTCACTGTCTCGTCATTTGCGATTGAAGGCGGAGAAGTTACCACTGTTCAGGAAGTAAATACACAAAAAGGTTTTCAGATAAGCATTACGCCAATTGACGAGGACCTGCCGGCGCTCACAGTTGAACGAATCAAGCAAGATTTACCGAACCTGCTCATTGAATCTCCGCAAGATATTATTGTTGGTGAAAGAGGTAGGGGAGTGTCGTTTATGAGTAACGACGCGGCGTTTGACGGAAAAAGCAGAGAGGTCTGGTTTGTCGCCGGCAGGCATTTCTATCAGTTACGAACCTATGCGCGCTACGATGCTATACTGAACGCAACCCTTTCCACTTGGAAATTTACTAACGGCATAGAGTGAGAAAACATGTTTTCTAAATCCACACTAATCATAAGCACGGTAGCGGTCATTCTTTTCGGCCTTTTCGCCTTTTCGCCTACCGCCTCGGCATACCAAATAGGCGTCTCTCCGAATATGCTTTCATTGCGGAGCGGTCTCGTCGGCTACTGGACCTTTGACGGCAAGGATATGGCGAACGGCGTGGCGTTGGACAAGAGCGGAAACGACAATCACGGCTCTCCCGTGAACATCGCCACCTCCACCTTCTACGTGGCGGGCAAAATCGGGCAGGCGCTTAAGTTTGATGGGGTGAATGATTATGTGAATGTGGGCGCGCCCGCATCTCTCAATCTTACGAACAATTACACGCTTAGTATGTGGGTGCGGCTAGCCGGATTTGGTGGCGGTCTTATTCGTCAAAGTAATAACTCAAGTAACGGTGCCCAATATGATAAATATAGCTTGAGACCCGTTAGTGCTACATCATTAGTATTTGCGACGGGTAACGGAACCACCGGAGACAGTGACAGTTTTAACTTTAACATGACTTTTGACACATGGACTATGGTTACCTGTACGCTCAGTAGTAGTAATGTCAAGTCGTGCTACAAGAATGGCGCGCTTGTCGGCACGGCGACCAATGATGTTGATACCTCGCTTGTAACCCCCACAGTTGGTTTAATTGGGACATTGAGAAATGCAGCGGGTAACTTTTCTAATGGAGTTCTCGACGACATCCGCATCTACAACCGCGCGCTGTCGGCAAATGAAATCAAACAGCTCTATAACCTCGGCGCGGGGACGAAGCAGGCCGTTTCTCCGAAAATCACCCCCATGGCCTCCACTACTCCCTGTTCCACCGGCTCTGGCCTCTCCTGCGGCCTGGTCGGTTACTGGACCTTTGACGGCAAGGATATGGCGAACGGCGTGGCGTTGGACAAGAGCGGAAACGACAATCACGGCTCTCCCGTGAACATCGCCACCTCCACCTTCTACGTGGCGGGCAAAATCGGGCAGGCGCTCAACTTTGACGGGGTGAATGATTATGTGAATGTACGCTATAATAACGCGTTTGATTTCTCAACTTCAAATTCGTTCACCTATTCATTTTGGGCAAAATATAACAATAGCTCGCAAACAAGCAAGGATTTAATTATCAAGGCGGCAAGCAGTAAACAAAATCCCCGATTTTTCATTGGTTCCGACGGCAGTTTTAATTTCCGGCTTTATGATGGAACATCAGCAAATAATGTAAATATTCCGCTTTCGGCGAGCATCAAAAATAGGACATGGCATCATTTTGTAGGTCTCAATGATGGGGGTACTGTAAAAGTATACATAGACGGTATCCATCAAGGCACGGATAGTTCAACTGTTATTGGAACTATACAAAACAGCGGTGCTATTTCTATTGGTGCCCAGTATGGTGCAAATGCTTTTAATGGTTCTCTCGACGACGTCCGCGTCTACAACCGCGCGCTGACGGTCAATGAAATCAAACAGATCTACAATCTGGGCTCGGGGACGAAGCAAGCCGTTTCTCCGAAAATCACCCCCATGGCCTCCACTACTCCCTGTTCCACCGGCTCTGGCCTCTCCTGCGGTCTCGTCGGCTACTGGACATTTGACGGGAAAGATATGGCGAACGGCGTGGCTCTGGACAAGAGCGGCAACTTCGCCACTGGTACACCGAGCGGCATCGCCACCTCCACCTTCTACGCCCCCGGCAAAATTGGTCAGGGGCTAAACTTTGACGGGGTGGATGATTATGTGAATATAACCAGCACCTCAAATCTGAAAAATATTAGTTCTGGAGCAGTTAGTCTTTGGTTTAAATCTGTAAACCAAGTATTGGGTGACAGATTTATATATGCTCAGCGAACGGGAAGTAATAACGACAGAATATATTTGTTAATAGAGGATTTATCAAAAGATTTTCAGTGTGGTTTTGCTGACAACGCAAATGCAATTTCCTCAAATAATAATATAGCAGGCGACAATAGGTGGCATTTTGGCCTAATAAAATGGAACTCAACAACAGCTGAATGTTACCTTGACGGGGTTCTCATCGGTACGCCATATACCGGCACTTTGGTAGCAGGTACACCTGGTCTAAACATTGGCGCACTTCAAAACAACCCCAGTACATATGGATTTACAGGATTTGTTGACGATGTCCGCGTCTACAACCGCGTGCTGTCGGCAAATGAAATCACACAGCTCTATAACCTCGGTCGCTAACTCAAGGTCCGTAGAAGCCAGGCTTCCACAGTAGAACAACCGCGCGCTGTCGGCGAATGAAATCCACAGCTCTACAATATGGGTAGGTAAAATGGCTTAAGCACCATTTGCTTTTCAAAGAGCAATTTGCTATATTTGCGATACTATGATTATTTTTGAACGCACAATTGAGCCCAGAGTTCGCGAATCTCTGTTTAAAAACCGAATGATATCAATTCTTGGACCTCGTCAATCAGGGAAGACGACTTTGGTAAAAAAGATATTGCGAGAGCACAATGAGCCAGATGCATATTATGATTGCCAGCTCGCGGAAGTTCGCAAGCACTTTGTGCTTGGAGAGCCGGCTCAACTGTTGCCCCTGACAGCGGGGAAGAAATTAATTGTATTTGACGAGGCGCAAACTATTCAAGACATAGGGACGATTCTAAAGGTCTTTCACGATACATATCCAGATGTTCAAATCATTGCTACTGGCTCATCTTCATTTGATTTGTCAAATAAAATAAATGAGCCAATGACGGGGAGAGTGTTTGAATTTATATTATTGCCGCTTTCTCTTCAAGAAATTAAGAAATTTAAAAAAGTCAATCAAAATGACCTGTATCGGCTGATGCTTTACGGCGCGTATCCAGCTATTGTGGCGGAGGACTCTCTTGATATAAAAAAGACATTGTTAAAGAATATCGCTACGCAATATCTCTATAAAGATGTTTTTACTTTTGAGGCCATTAGAAATCCACAGGTTTTTGAGAACCTCTTAAAATTGCTCGCTCTTCAAATTGGGTCTCTTGTCTCTTTGAATGAATTATCAACTCATCTGGGAATCAGCCGCTCGGTTATCCAGCGCTATCTACGCCTGCTTGAACAATCATTCATTATCAAAATAATTCATTCCTTTTCCAATAATCCCAGAACGGAATTGAAGAAGGCCTTCAAAGTATTTTTCCTTGATACTGGAGTACGGAATGCTCTCGTGGATATTGAAAAAGACATGGAAGGACGCTCCGATAAAGGATTTATTTTTGAAAATTATTTTATGAGTGAGCGGATTAAAGATGGCAATAATTCCAGTATCTTTTCTCCTGAACTTATGTTTTGGAGGACAAGAAAAGGTTTTGAAATAGACCTCATTGAAAAGAGTGGAGTAGATATTGCGGCTTATGAGTGCAAATGGAATCCCATAGAAAATCCTTCTTTCTCGGTTTTTTTGAAATCGTATCCAAACGCTAAAACAATAATCGTACATCCAGAGGATTTACTGTAAGAATTACTCAAGGTCCGTAGAAGCCAGGCTTCCACTGTGGAAGTCTGGCTTCTACAAGACACTTAACGGAGTGAGCAGTAAGGGCTATACTAAAGCCATGAAAAAAATAAAAGTTGCGATAAACGGATTTGGGCGAATTGGCAGAGCGTTTGCGCGCGCAGTGGCTGCGCGCGCAGATATTGAAATCGTTGCGGTGAACGATTTGGCGGACAAGGAGAATCTGGAATATCTCTTGCGTTATGATTCTGTGTATAGGACCGACAGAACTTTTAAACCGAATTGGACTTACTTCTCCGAAAAAGACCCCGCTAAACTGCCGTGGAAGGAGTTGGATATTGATGTCGTGGTTGAATCCACCGGTTTTTTCGCGAGCGCGGAAAAAGCGCAGACGCATCTTGACGCGGGAGCAAAGCGAGTTGTTATAACCGCACCGATAACTGACGGAGAGACGGTGTTGGTTGGGATAAATGAAGACAGATTTAAAAATACAAAGATTTCATCAAACGCATCCTGTACTACCAATGCCGCAAGCCCGATTATCGCAATTCTCGGAGAAACAATCGGAGTTGAAAAAGCGCTCCTTAACACGGTACACGCCTACACCGCTACCCAATCGCTTGTAGATTCTCCTGCCGGTAAAAAAGGAATGAGAGACGGGCGCGCGGCGGCGGTAAATATCATTCCGTCATCCACGGGTGCGGCGATTGCTGTGACGAAAGCATACTCAAGTCTGGAAGGGAAGTTTGACGGCATTTCGCTCCGCGTCCCCGTTATCTGCGGTTCCATCGCCGATATCACTTTTATCGCGAAGCGCGATACCACCGCGGAAGAAGTGAATGACATTTTACGCAAAGCCGCAACAGAAAAACGCTGGCAGGGGATTTTCTCGGCAAGTGATGACGAACTTGTCTCTTCAGACATCATAGGCCGTCTCGAAGGTGCGATTGCGGAACTCTCTATGACCCGCGTGGTCGGCGGCAATCTGGTAAAGGTGCTGGCGTGGTACGACAATGAATCGGGGTATGCAAATACGCTTGTGAGACATGTAGTTGAAGCAGGCAAACATCTATGAAAATTTTCTTCGCCGGCGACCACGCCGGATTTGAACTGAAAAAAGACCTGATGGAGTATGTGAAGAGTCTCGGGTACGAGGTGGAAGACCTAGGGCCATTTTCGTATAATGCGGGAGATGATTATCCGGATTATGTCACGCCGCTTGCGAATAGAGTGGTGGAAACAGGATTTGGTATTATAATCGGCGGCTCTGGACAGGGCGAAGCAATGTGTGCAAATCGCGTTAAGAGTGTACGCGCCGCGGTATATTACAGTGGAGATATTGATGTTGTGAAGAAAGCGCGCGAACATAACGATGCGAATATACTTTCTCTCGGCGCACGGTTTGTAAGCAAAGAAGATGCAAAAGCCGCTGTGAAGTTTTTTCTTGAGACGCCGTTTTCGGGCGATGAAAGACATATCAGGCGAATTAAAGAGATTGATTTTGTATGATTGAAATAATTCCGGCGATTTTGGCGCGCGATGAGCGAGAGCTATCCGAGAAACTTGCGGCACTGCCGCGCGCTGCGGAGGCGGTGCATATTGATTTTACTGACTCTTCAATCTCCCCCTCAGTTGAGGGGGAGTACCCGAAGGGGGAGGGGGTGTTGTTTGAAGCCCATCTTATGATTCCACATCCGCAGGAATATATCGCGGAGTTAGTTAAGAGAGAATTTTCGCGGATTTTGATACAAATTGAGTCAGTATCTCCAGAGGTGTTCGCCGAGATTATTCATGAGTGGCGCGGAAGCGTTGAAATTGCGCCATCTCTTGAAATAGAAACGCCGCTTGAAGCGATTGATTCTTTCGCGCACGAGATTCAGCCGGTACAACTAATGGGTATTGCGGAAATCGGCGCGCAAGGGCGGCCATTTGACCCTCGGGTAATCCCTCGTGTTACAGCATTGCATGCGAAGTATCCACATCTTACAATATCTGTTGACGGAGGAGTCAATAAAGAAAATGCGGAGCGGCTTGTTGCGGCGGGCGCGATGCGGCTTGTTGTCGGTTCTGCGATATCTGAGTTTTTCAGAAAAACCACCCCTCCGCCTCGCGGACTTGGCACCTCCCCTTGGGTTAAGGGCAGGATAAAGAAAGAAAAACCCTCTCGCCCTTTTCATAAGGGGGAGAGGGTAGGGTGAGGGGGTGTAAAATCCTATGGATGAAAAAAAGATAAAACTATTGGAAGAGAAAGCGAATTCTATCCGCATTTCTATTATAGAAGCACTTGTTGAAGCGAGGAGCGGGCACACCGCCGGACCTCTCGGTATGGCGGATATTTTCGCGTACCTCTATTTCAACGAGCTTCGGCATAACCCCAAAAATCCCGACTGGTCCGAGCGCGACCGACTCGTCCTTTCCAACGGCCATATTTGTCCAGTGCTATACGCGGCTATGGCGCACGCGGGGTATTTTGGGAAAAATGGCGTGGAAGAATACAAAAAATCCTTACGCAAATTCAACTCGCCGTTTCAAGGCCACCCGCATCGCGCGTTTATGTCTGCGTTAGAAACTTCCTCGGGTCCGCTCGGAAGCGGTCTTTCGCAGGCAACAGGCATGGCTTTGGCCGATCGAATAGATTTAGGCCGCTCGTGGAAGCGCTGGATTTATTGCCTGATGAGCGACGGCGAAATGGATTGCGGCAACACATGGGAAGGGGTAATGCTTGCTGGAAAAGAAAAGCTCGGCAACCTCATCGCGATTATTGACCGCAATAATATCCAGATAGACGGCTTCACCGAAGACATTATACCGCTCGAACCACTTTCCGATAAGTGGCAGGCATTCAACTGGCATGTGATTGAAGTGAATGGGCATAACTTCGCCGACATCCACCGCGCTATCGGCGAAGCAAAAGCCGAGTTTGATAAACCAAGTGTCCTTATCGCCAACACCATTCCCGGCAAAGGCGTTCCTGATTTTGAACGAAAGTTTGAGTGGCACGGCAAACCGCCGAATAAGGAGGAAGGCGCGATGGCTCTTAAAATATTACGCAAGATATGTTAAATCCACAAGCAAAATTAAACAGCAAGTTGTTTGATGCCGACATTGAACAAGCGCCGATTCGCAAAGGATTTGGTGAAGGGCTTTTGGCTTCCGGAGAAGCGGACGAGCGGGTGGTGGGACTCTGCGCCGACCTCACCGAATCCACGCAGATGCATCTGTTTGCAAAAAAGTTCCCAACCCGATTTATTGAAATGGGTGTTGCCGAGCAAAATCTCGTAACGGTCGCCTCCGGTATGGCCGCGATGGGGAAGATTCCGTTCGTGTCTTCGTACGCAATGTTTTCTCCTGGCCGAAACTGGGAGCAAATTCGCACTACAATTTGCTACAACGACCGCAAGGTAGTCATTGTCGGCTCGCACGCCGGCGTCTCGGTTGGTCCCGACGGCGGCACGCATCAAGTAATAGAGGACTTGGCGATTATGCGCGTATTGCCGAATATGTGCGTTCTTTCTCCGTGTGATGCAATTGAGGCAAAAAAGGCGACTATTGCCGCAGCAAAAACAAATACGCCAACTTACATTCGCCTCGCGCGCGAAAAGACCCCGATTATCACTACCGAAGAAACTCCGTTTGAAATCTGGAAGGCACAAGTATTTTATAAGTCAAACAACCCTAGGGTTGGAATCATCGCCACAGGCGCACTTGTACACAAAGCAATTCTTGCCGCACGCGAACTGGAAAAGGATGGGATTGCCGCTACGGTCTTAAATCTTGCAACTATCAAGCCACTTGATACGGAAGCCATACTCGCACTTGCGAAAGAATGCGGCGCGCTTGTAACAGTTGAAGAGCACCAAGTTGCGGGCGGTATGGGGAGCGCAATAGCGGAGTTTTTATCAGAAAATACGCCGACACCGATTGCGTTTATCGGAGTTCGCGACCGCTTCGGTCAATCGGGCACGCCAGATGAGCTTTTAGAGCACTACGGTATGGGCGTTTCGCATATCAAAGCCGCCGCGGTTCGTATTCTCTCGGCGCGTTCTTGAGATATTCTTCCAATTTCTCGCGCGATAGGAGGCCACGCTGAGCGCCGATGCCTTGCACTACATATGCCGAGTTTATCGGCGCTAGACGCAGAGCTTCAAACGGCGTCTTGCCGAGCGCGAGATAAGAAACGAAGGTGGATGCGAAGGCGTCGCCGGCACCGGTGCGCTCGTAAGGCGGTTTTGGGTCGGGGTAGATTGACATAAAATATTCGCCGGAAGAATCCGCCATATACGCACCATTCGGTCCGTCGGTTATGCATACAATCTTTGGTCCTAGCGCGCGGAGTGAATTAAGAAGATTTTTTACATCTCCCGCCTCGCTTCGCTCTGCACCCTCCTCAAGGAGGGAATCTGTAAATTCCTCCCTTGAGGGAGGTGTCTCCCGTAGGGAGACGGAGGATGTGATTTTCTGTGCTTCCTCGCGATTACATACAAACACATCCGCGCGCTCGTAGAGCGCGCGAAGTTTTTTCGTGCCGAGCGAAATCTGAAAAGTGCCTGGTTGGGAGGCAAATTTTACGGATGGATTTTTTGCGAGCCACGCGGCAATTTCCTCATGATATTTTTCCGTGCCGCCGCCGATGGAGGAAAGATAGAGCCATCGCGGCGGTTCAATATTCGGCAGTGCGTATGGGTATAATTCGTGCTTTACGAGAATCGTGCGCTCCGCGCCGTACCAGAGTACAAAATGATAATTCGTTTTTGCGCCTGTATGCGCTTTTATATATTCAACTCCTAGATTTTCTTTTTTCAGCGTGTCAAGGCATTTTTTACCGTTATCATCGGCGCCGATGTTTGAAACAAGCCCCGCGGCGAGCCCGAGCCGCGCCGCGCACACCGCCGCGTTTGCGCTATTGCCGACAGCGGGTATTTCCGTGAGCGATTCGTAGGGAACTTTTTCCGCAAAACGCATACAAAGCTCCTGCTCTCTTTTCGGATTGTCGGTTTCTATCCATGCGTCGGAGATCTTAATAAACGCATCAACCGTCGTATCTCCGATGGCTAGAAAGTCGTATTGCATATAGTATACTATATCATATGCAATCTCTTCGCGAATGCATAGAGGATGCGGCGCAAAACAAGCGCGCGCTCGGGCATTTTAATTTTTCCAATCTGGAAACCTTGCGCGCGATTGTGGACGCGGCGCGTGCGGTCGGTGTGCCCATAATTGCCGGTTTGTCCGAAGGCGAGCGCGGTTTTGTGGGGCTAGCGCAGGCGGTTGCGCTTGTGCGAAGTTTTCGCGAGGAATATGAGCACCCAATATTTCTGAACGCAGACCACTCGTATTCTTTTGATGCGGTAAAAGAGGCGATAGATGTTGGTTTTGACTCGGTTATTTTTGACGGCGCGGAATTATCGTTTGAAGAAAACACTGCGACTGCGAAAAAGTGCGTCGCATACGCGCGGGAGTGCGGTAGGGACATAATAGTAGAAGGGGAGCTTGGATTTATAGGAAAAGCATCACAGGTTTTGAAAAAGATTCCCGATGGCGTTAAGATATCCGCAGAGTTTTTAACGAAACCGGAAGACGCGGCGCGGTTTGTTAAAGCAACAGGTATAGACATATTCGCGCCTGCGGTCGGGAATATGCACGGAATGCTAACGGGCGGCGTGGACCCTGCGATTGATACTCTGCGCGTGCGAGCAATCCGAGAAGTGGCGGGAGTGTCTCTAGTGCTACACGGCGCATCGGGAAACAGCGCGGAAGATATTCGCACGGCTATTGAGGCGGGTATTGCGGTCGTGCATATTAATACCGAATTGCGCGTGGCGTACAAAGCTGGGCTTATGCGAGGGCTTCAGGAAAATCAAGATGAAATTGCTCCGTACAAATATCTTAAAGAGCCATCTCGTGCTGTTCAAAAAGTAGTTGAAGAGAAATTACAGATTTTTAATACATAAACTATGAAGAAGATCTTTATCACACGCAGGATTCCAGAGAACGGTCTTGCAATGCTTCGCGAGAAAGGATTCACGCTTGTTCTTTCCGAAAAGCCGCGCCCACTATCAAAGCGAGAATTGATTAAAGAGTTGAAAAAGAATCCGTACGATGCCGTGCTGTGTTTACTCACTGATACGATTGACAAAGATGTCTTTGACGCCGCGCCTAGCGTAAAGATTTTCGCGAACTTTGCCGTCGGCTTTAACAATATCGCGCTTGAAGAGGCGAAAAAGCGCGGAGTAGTTATTACCAATACGCCGGGCGCGTCTACCGAGAGCGTCTCCGAATTTACGCTTGCGCTTATTCTAAACGCGGCGCGGCGCGTGAACGAGGGAGACCGCTTTATGCGTGCCGGAAAGTTTAAAGGTTGGGGTCCTCCTATGTTCGGGCGCGATATAAAGGGGATGACCCTCGGCATTGTGGGGAGTGGGCGCATTGGCGCGGAAGTGGCGAAAAAGGCATTGCGCGGTTTTGAGATGAAAATTATTTATTACGATGTAATACGCAATGAATTACTGGAGAAGGAATACGGTGCACGATTTGTCTCAACGCTTGAGGAACTTTTGCGTACAGCAGATGTTGTGTCGCTCCATGTGTCTCTACTTCCTTCTACAAAGCATCTCATTAACAAAGAACGGCTTGCAATGATGAAAAAGACCGCCTACCTCGTAAATACTTCACGGGGTCCAGTCATAGACGAAAACGCACTCGTGGATGCGCTTAAAAATGGTGTTATCGCCGGCGCGGGGCTTGATGTGTTTGAGTTTGAGCCAAAGACCGCGAAGGGGCTTACAAGGATTGAAAATGTAGTTCTTACGCCGCATATCGCGGCAGGGACGGAAATCGCGCGGCAAGAGATGGCGCGTCTTGCCGTCACCAATCTTATCGCGTTTTTTGACGGCAAGACACCGCCGAATGTGGTTGTATGAGTTATAAACACCACCCCACTATTTACTATTTACTATATACTATATACTACCACCATGGTTCAAGTTGATTTCAGTGAAGAAGAGCGGATGCGCCGCGATACTGTGTCGGGGAGCGGTACTGTTGGAGGCATATCGGGTTGGCTTATACAGATGGGATTTGCTGGAGACGAAAAGCAGGCGAATCAGGTATTGACAATTGTTCTTATCGGCGTGCTTGTTATTACGGCTATCATCGCGTGGCGCGCACTCGGTAGTTTCTAAAGTTTGTTTATTATATTTTAATAATTATGATGAAAAATAAACGGCAGGGTTTTACATTGATAGAGCTTTTGGTGGTTATAGCGATTATCGGGCTTTTGGCTACGGTCGTACTTGCCGCGCTAGGTCCGCAAAGGAAGAATGCGCGAGTTGCTGCAGCACAATCCAGCATGCGCAACATGCTTACCGCGATGCAGTTGTGCGCAGGTGACGGGCTTGACTTAAATAGTCCAACAGAAGCTGGGACAGTAAAGATATGCACCAGTGGAGATGGTAGTTTAACTAAGTGGGGTCCTCTGCCGTCTGGGTGGGATTATGGAGCGACGCAGGATTTAACCGCAAGTGACGGAGAGTTTTCAGTTAACGCAGCTGGTGACAGTGCAATTATTACTTGCAATCAAAGTGGTTGTATAAAATAATAAAGTTGCGTTTTAGGGTGTTTTTTGGTACGCTTATTGCTTATGATTTCATTGGCGTACGAAAAGCGAGATACCAAAGTGAAGCCACATGCCTTACGGAAAGGCGGAAAGATTCCGGCTGTATTTTACGGTAGGAAGCGCACTGCGACTTCAATTGAGATTACCCTTAAGGCGTTTGAGAAGGCGTTTGCAAAATCGGGCGAAAACGAAGTTGTAACTCTTCAAGGTACAGAAGGCGATGTTCCCGCGTTGGTGCATGATGTCGCGCGCCATCCAGTGTCCGGAGCAGTTGAACATGTTGATTTCTATGTGTTTGAAGCTGGGCAGAAGCTTGCAGTAAAAGTACCGATTGAGTTTACGGGCGTTGCTCCTGCGGTAAAAGAAAAAGGAGGTATTCTCGTCAAAGTGCTCCGTGAACTGCACATTGAAGCGGAGCCGACCAAATTGCCGCACTCTATTTCCGTTGATATTTCGCCGCTCGCAGAGTTTTCAAGCCAAATTACGGCGAAACAGATTTCTTTACCCGAAGGTGTATCTCTTTTGGAAAAGCCGGAAGAAGTTGTCGCGAGCGTGTATGAGCCGAAAGAAGAAAAGATTGAGGAAGCGCCCGCGCCCGACTTGTCGCAAATTGAAGTATTAAAGAAAGGCAAAGAGCTGAAAGAGGGCGAAGAAGGCGCCACTGCTTCGCCAGAGGCTTCGCAGGGCAAGGGCGCTTCCGAAAAAAAGGAAGAAAAGAAAGAAGGAAAAAAAGACGAAAAGAAAAAGTAAGATGTGATAAGATAGATGGATGAAAGGTTTTTTAGTAATACTATTTGCAATTCTGGCGGCGTACTCGGGTACGACAGCAATCGCACAAACGAGCGATGATGTTATCGCTCGGCGCGCTGCACTTCAACAGGAACTGGATTCGCTTGAAGCGGAGATAGATAATCAGCGCGCGCTCCTAGACGACTTACGCGGTCGTTCGGTGTCGCTGGAGCGCGATGTTGCGATTCTAAACGCATCTATCAAGCAGTCGCAACTTGCAATTCGCGCGCGCGATTTGGCGATTACGAGATTAACGCGCGATATCAGCGGAAAGGAAGAAACAATAGGCGAACTCTCGGGGCGAATTGATAGAGCAAAGATTTCTCTTTCTCAACTCATACGCAAAACCGCGCGTATGGAAGACGCGTCGCTTCCGGAACTTATGCTTGCAGACGGTCGGCTCGCTTCATTTTTTGCAGAAATGGGCTCGTTCGCTTTTGTGGAACAATCGCTTGCCGAGATGCTTTCCGGCGTGCGCGTTGCAAAAAAAGATGTAGAAACAGAAAAGCAAGAACTTGAAGACCGTCGTAGTGAAGAAACGGACTTGCGCGTCGCGCAGGAACGCGGCAAAAAGCGGCTTGAGGAACAACAAGCGGAGAAAAATCGCATCCTCAAACTCTCCAAAGGTATTGAGGCAAACTATAAGGCGGTTATTTCATCTAAAGAACACAGCGCCGCGAAAATTCGGAGCGAATTGTTCGTGCTTCGCGACAGCGCGGCGATTCCTTTTGAGAAAGCACTCGCGCTTGCACAGGACGCGCAAGCGAAGACAGGTGTACGCGCCGCATTCCTCCTTGGTATCATCGCGGAGGAATCAAACCTCGGTGAGAATGTCGGCACCGGCACTTGGCGCATAGATATGAAAGCGCCGCGCGACACCGAACCGTTTTTGGATATCACACGGCGGCTTGGTTTAGACCCCGACCAAATGCCTGTATCCAAGAAGGCGTGGTACGGGTACGGTGGAGCGATGGGGCCTGCTCAATTTATTCCATCCACTTGGATTTTGTATGAAAAAAAGGTCGCCGCGGCGACTGGGCATAACCCGCCAAACCCATGGGACACCGGAGATGCGTTTATGGCGTCTGCGCTGTATCTGAAGGACTCGGGTGCGGCGAAAGGAACGGTTGCGGCGGAACGCACCGCCGCCATTTGCTATCTTGCCGGATGCGCGAATGCGAAAAAGAAAGCGTATGCCTTTTACGGAGATGATGTGCTTGAGCTCGCGGCGAAATATCAGAGGCAAATAGATATTTTGGGTGGGTAATGGTATTCTGACTTTACGCCACCCTAGCTCAACGGCAGAGCAACGCTTTTGTAAAGCGAAGGTTCCCGGTTCAAGTCCGGGGGGTGGCTTTTTTAGAAACATGAATCAAACGCAAAAAGGACATATACATTTAATCTCGCAGGCGATACGGGAAATCGCGGACATCTTCGCTCCGCTCGGGTTCTCGGTTGCAGACGGCCCAGAAATGGAAGACGAGTGGTACAACTTTGACGCTCTTAATATGCCGAAAGACCATCCAGCGCGCGATATGCAAGATACTTTTTGGATTAAGTCAAAAGAGCGGCTCGTGCTTCGGACACACACGAGCCCCGTGCAGGTGCGCTCTATGGAAGAAAAATTAAAAAAAGGAATCAAGCCACCATATCGGATTATCGTGCCTGGGAAGGTGTTTCGCAATGAAGCGACTGATGCAACTCACGAAGCGCAGTTTTACCAAGTAGAAGGATTGTATGTAGATAAAAAAGTTTCTCTCGCGCAACTGAAATGGACACTGCTTTATTTTTTCAGAAAGTTTTTTAATGATGAAAAAGTTGAAGTTCGTTTTCGCCCCAGTTTCTTTCCTTTCACCGAGCCATCTATGGAAGTTGATATGAAAAGAAATGGGAAATGGCTTGAAATGGGTGGAGCGGGGCTCGTGCACCCGCATGTATTTGAGTCAGTCGGGCTGTCGCCGAAAAAATATCGCGGGTTTGCGTTTGGCTGCGGCATAGACCGCCTCCTTATGCTCCGCCACGGTGTGCAGGATGTCCGTATGTTTTGCAATGGCGATTTAAGGGTGGTTAGTCAGTTCTAAAATGAAAATCATCAGCAACAACTACGCGTTCATAGACAGCCAGAATCTGAATCTTGCGATTCGCGATCAAGGGTGGATTTTGGATTTCAAAAGATTTCGAGTATATCTGAAAGATAAGTACAAAGTATTAAAGGCGTTTCTTTTTCTCGGGTATGTAGAGAAAAATAATAAAATGTACAGTTTTCTGGAAAGCGTCGGTTATTATTGTATTTTTAAACCAACACTTGCGTACAAGGACGGACATACAAAAGGTAATTGCGATGCCGAATTAGTGCTCCATACTATGATTGAGTTCAGAAATTTCGATAAAGCTGTTATTGTGTCAGGTGACGGAGATTTTTATTGTCTCATTGATTACTTGAAAAAACAAAATAAACTTGAACAAGTACTTATCCCCAATGAACAACGCTATTCTTCATTGTTAAGACGGACAGATGAATCAAAACATAAGTACCTCTCATTCGTAAGCGAATTACGCAGTATGCTTGAATATAAAAGAAAAGGGCCCCGTAGGGACGGAACCCTACGAGAGCCTTTTCGTGGTGATACGCCTTAACCCTAGCAAAGTCCTTATTTTCTGTCAAGCACTATTATGTTGATATCTTATAATTGGTTACAATCATATTTCAAGAAAAAACTGCCGCCTGCTGAGGAAGTGGCGGAGCGGCTTGCGTTTGGATTTGCGGAAATAGACGGAATTGAAAAGAAAAATGTCGACACTGTTTTGGATGTAAAAGTGCTTCCTGACCGCGCGTGCTACGCGCTCTCGCATCGAGGAGTTGCGGGTGAGGTTGCGACACTCTGTGAAATTGAAGCGGATTTTCCACAGGCGCGCGCACCGAGAGTTTCTCGTGGAGTGCACGCCGTCTCGGTGCGGAATGAAGAACCAACGCTTTGTACACGCTACACGGCGCGCGCAATTGAAAACATTTCAATTGGACAGTCGCCGAATTGGCTCAAAGAAAGATTAGGAGCGATTGGTCAGCGAAGCATCAATAATATAGTAGACGCGACAAACTTCGTAATGTTTGACATAGGCCAACCCCTACATGCGTTTGATGCAGACAAAGTGCGCGGAAGTATTACGATACGGAAAGCAAAAGCTGGAGAACAGATGCATACGCTTGACGGCAAAGAATTGTCGCTTGATGCGAGTACGCTCGTGATTGCAGACGACGAAGGTCCGCTCGCGCTTGCTGGCGTAAAAGGTGGTGCGCGCGCAGAAGTTACCAAAGATACACGCGCCGTTATTTTGGAAGCTGCTTCTTTTAATGCATCGTTCGTACGGCGCGCATCCGAACGGTTCGGCATCAAGACAGAATCGTCCCGTCGGTTTGAGAACCGTCTTTCCGCGGAACTCGTACTCCAAGGAAGCGATGCATGCGCGGAGCTTATACAAAAAATGCAGGCGGGCGCGCGTTTCGGAAAAGTTGTTGACCGTTATCCTAAAAAAGAAAAGAAACGCAGTGTTTCCGTGTCGGTGAAATCTGTGCGGGATGCGCTCGGCATACCGCTTTCGGAAAAAGAAATACGCGAGGTGCTTGCGCGCCTCGCGCTTCCTATACGAAAACGCGGCTCTTTTTTAGTTGTGTCGCTTCCTGCGGAGCGGCTGGACCTTGTGCGCCAAGAGGACTTTGTGGAAGAAATCGGACGCGCGATTGGCTTGGAGCGCATTCCCGAAACACCACTTCCTGCCATTTCTACTTTGCCTTCAATAAACAAACGGCTCTTTTATGAAGACAAGATTCGTGACTTGCTCGTTTCGGAAGGTTTCTCGGAAGTGCTGACTTCGTCGTTCGCGTCGCAAGGCGACATCGCGATTGAAAAACCGCTTGCGTCCGACAAGGCGTATTGCCGGAGGGACTTGTGGACCAACTTTCATACTTCGCTTATTAAGAATTATTCCAACGCCCCGCTCCTTGAGTCCGAAGAAATAAAACAATTTGAGCTCGGGAAGGTGTTCACAACAAAAGGAGAACACTCCACTCTTATTGTTGGCTGTATGCCGGTTAAGAAATCTGTTAATGAAATTGTGCAGAAAATTAAGAAAATACTTGGCGTACCGCTTGGCGGTAAGTTTTGCGGTGGAAATAATGTGTATGAATGCACAATTTAAACAATTCCAACCCTTCTCCCAATACCCTTTCATCGTCCGCGATGTTGCGTTCTTTGTGCCGCAGGAAATAGACGAAGCGCGTGCGCGCGCCGTAATAGAAGGGGAGACGCGCGGGAAAGATGTCGTGTCGCTACGGATGTTTGATTCGTTTGAAAAAGTACTGCCCGACGGTGCGCGTAAACGCTCGTACGCTTTTCGCCTCGTTTTTCAATCAATGAAGCGCACGCTTACAGACGCGGAAGCGAACGCGGCTATGGACGGTGTCCACCGCGTTCTTCGCTCCCGCGGCTGTGAGGTGAGGTAGAACCCCACCTCTGCCCCTTTTCAAGGGGAAGTGTTCGCCTCAGGCGGACGAAGGGGTAGAACCACCTCCTCTCCTCGACTATCGTCGTGGGCATCTCCCCCTTGTTAAGGGGGAGAAGCCCAGACAGCAGTCGGGGAGAAGGGGTGGAATCTCACCCCTCTGCCTCGCTTCGCTCGGCATCTCCCCTTGGAAAAGGGGAGGAGGAAGAATAGTTGTTTTTTCATTTTCCCACTTACTAATGGGGAGAATTAAAGAGGGGGTGGTTTAATCTCACACAAATGTGCTATAATCCAGACCATGCCCCCATTTCATCAATTCACCACAAAAGCCAAAGAGGTTATACGGCGCGCTCATGAGCTCGCGATTGAGCGCGGGCAGAATCATGTGGGACCAATGCATCTTCTCGCCGCGCTCATTACGCAGGAAGAGAGCGCGGTTGTTTCCATTCTTGAACGGCTTGAAGTTGATATGATTCTCCTCACCGACTCGGTGCTGGAATCGCTGGAAGGCACCGAGTCGGGCGGAGTGCTTGCCCCGTCGTACCAGATTTATTTGACACCGGAGCTTGCCGGTATTTTGGAGGCATCCACGCGCGCGGCGGCGTCTCTCAAAGATGAGTTTGTTTCTACGGAACATTTGCTACTCGCGATGCTGGACGCGCCCGGCGCTGGCCGCGAGGTGCTTGCGCGTTTTAAGGTAGACAAAGCCGCTGCGCTGCGTATTTTGGAAGAAATGAAAAGCGGAAGAATTACGGATGTTGCACAGCCGAAGAAGCACCGTTTCTTAGCGCGCTACGCGCGCAACTTAACCGCGCTCGCACGCGAGAATAAACTAGACCCGGTAATTGGGCGCGATGCGGAAATTATGCGCATCATCCAAATTCTATCGCGTCGCACAAAAAACAATCCAATTCTTATAGGCGAGTCGGGCGTAGGCAAAACCGCGATTGCCGAAGGACTCGCGCTCCGTGTGTCGCAGGGGGATGTTCCCGAGTCGCTAAAAGACAAAGAAATTGTCGGTCTTGATTTGGGGCTTCTTGTGGCCGGTACAAAATACCGCGGCGAATTTGAGGAGCGTCTGAAAAATATTATGAAGGAAGTAGAACGGTCTGCGGGCAAGGTTATTCTTTTCATAGACGAAATACATACGATTGTAGGCGCGGGCGCGGCGGAGGGCTCGCTTGATGCGTCCAATATGTTGAAGCCCGCGCTCGCGCGCGGCGAGCTTCGCGCAATCGGAGCGACCACGCTCAAGGAATATCAGAAGCATATTGAAAAAGACCCCGCGCTTACGCGGAGGTTCCAGCCCGTGTTTGTATCCGAGCCATCTTTGGAAGACGCATATGCGATACTGCGCGGCCTCAAAGAAAAGTACGAGCTGTATCACGGTGTGCGTATTACGGACGCGGCAATTGTCGCGGCAGTTAATCTTTCCGCGCGCTACATTACCGACCGCTATTTGCCCGACAAGGCGGTTGACCTAATAGACGAAGCCGCGTCGTCGCTTAAAATCTCTTTGGAGAATATGCCGCCAGTGCTGGAAGAAGCGTCGCGAAAAATACGCCGCTTGGAAATTGAGAAAGAGGCGCTAAAAAAAGAGACAAATTCGCGCAAAGCGAAAACGCGCATCACTGATATTGAGAAAGAAGTAGCGGACTTAAAAGAAAAGACGGCTGAGATAGAGTTGAAATGGAAGAACGAAAAGGAGACAGTCGCCGGCATTAAATCACTCAAGAAGGATTCCGAGCGTGCGCGCATAGACGCCGATCAGGCGGAAGCGCGCGCGGATTTGGCGCGCGCCGCCGAAATTAGATATGGGAAGATTCCTGTTTTGGACAAAGAGCTCGCCGTAAAATTGAAACGGCTAAAAACCCTCCAGCGCTCGCGGAAGGTATTGAACGAAGAAATTACCGAAGGGGAAATTGCGTTAGTCGTGTCGCGCTGGACGGGCATTCCGGTTTCGCGGATGCTTGAAGAAGAGGCGGCGAAGCTAACGCGAATGGAAGACGATTTGAAAAAACGAATTGTCGGGCAGAATGACGCGGTAAAAAAGATTTCAGACACCATTCGCCGTTCGCGCGCGGGCATTGCCGACCCGAACCGTCCGATGGGCTCGTTCCTATTTCTTGGTCCAACAGGAGTCGGCAAAACCGAGCTCACAAAAGCCCTCTCCGAGTTTATGTTTAACGACGAAAAATCGCTCATCCGCGTTGATATGTCCGAGTTTATGGAGAAACATTCGGTTTCCAAACTTATCGGTGCGCCTCCCGGATATGTGGGTCACGAAGAAGGCGGGACGCTTACCGAAACAATTCGGCACCGTCCGTACGCGGTCGTGCTTTTTGACGAAATAGAAAAGGCGCATCCTGAAGTGTTTAATCTTTTGCTTCAAGTACTGGACAACGGACGGCTAACCGACGCGAAGGGACGCGTGGCGAACTTCCGTAATTCCATCATTATCCTTACTTCCAACATTGGCGCACAATTCATAGACAAGATGCAGAAAATCGGCTTTGCAACAGGAGGTGGAGAAAAAGCGGATTACGCAGAAGCAAAAACGAAAGTGCTGTCATCGCTTAAGGACTTTTTCAAACCGGAATTCCTCAACCGTTTGGACGATATTATTGTGTTTGATATCTTACCAACCGAAGCGATTGCAAAAATTGTTGAAATTCAAATTGAGGAAGTGAAAAAACGGCTCACGGCAAAAGAAATTACACTTGAAATCGCGCCAGAGGCGTATGCATTTTTGGCGAAAGAGGGCTACAGCCCGCAGTACGGAGCGCGGCCGCTCAAACGGCTAATTCAAACAAAGATATTGAACCCGCTCGCTTCGCTCCTCATTTCACGAGGACTTTCCGAGGGCGGCACTGTTTCTGTGGGCATTAAAGACGGTGAATTTTCGTTTGATGTAAAAAACGCGGGGAATAAAGCAAGAATAAAAAGCGGACACGCGGTAAAGAGCAAGGAAATGGAGAAAGTCGCATAAGTCAAGTTATCCACTTTTTTGGTTTTGTTTTTAATGCATACGTTCTATAATATATAGAGGTCTTTTTAATATATAGAAATTAGATTTATTTTATGAATTCACTGCGAATGCGAGGTTTCGGTGCGGTTGCGGTCCTCGGAATTATTTTTGCTTTTGGATGGTTCGCGTTGGCGTTTGCACAAGAAGGTTCAATGCCGCCGCCCCCTCCACCACAGCAGCAATATCAGCCGCCACAAGGCGGAGAATTTGGCGGCAATAGAATGCCCCCGCCTCCACAGGGCGGTTTTCAAGGCGGGTATAGACAGCCACAGGAAGGAGGGCAATATCAACAGGGAAATTTTCAGCAACGTCCGCAAATGTCTCCGCAGGGAGAAATGATGCGCGGCGAGCCTCAGCAGTTTGGCGGACAACAACAAGGAGGCAACAAACAGGAAATGATGCAAAATAGGGGTGGTGATTTTGGTGGAGGATATGGAGGCGATTTTGGCGGCGATTCCGGCGGTTATTATGGAGGAGGAGGAGAAGATGATTCAGAGGCACGCCAAGCTGAAATGGAGGAGCGAGAGAAACAGATGGAAACACAACGGTTGAACGAAATGAAGCGGAACTTTCGCGGAATGGAGCAGGGAATGAAGATGATTAAGACAATGATGGACAAGCTCGCGAAGCAAAATGTATCAGTGCCGTCTGAGTACGCAACACTTCTTTCGGACTTGACGCAAGCGCTTGCGGTTGTGAAAGGTGCAACTGAAATGACGGATGAAGTAGAGAGTGCAATGGAAGTTATTATGGATCGCGGAGAAGAACTGCGCGATATAGGTCCTAAACTCGGAATGTTGTCGCAGTGGCCAAAGACAGTGAAGCAGGCGGAAGCACAGGTAAGGCGGCTTGCAACTCAGTTTGCGCGCGTAAAGAAAAACAAAACCGCCGCATCATATCCCGCGCTCCTTGCCAAAGTTGAAGCAAGCGTCGGAACGGTAACTGGCGCGCTTGCGCAAGCAAAGAGCGAAGCGGCGGGCGATGATTTAGAAACCGCAATGGACACTTTGCGCGACGGTGTGTTTGAGGCGACGGAGGACGCGTATAACGCAATGCGCGTACTTGAGAATATGGCGAATATATCGCGCGTAGTGAAGCAGGCGGAGAAGGAAATCGCGCGATACGAAAAAGAAGCAACTCGGTATGAGAAAAAGAAACAAGATGTTTCCGCACTCCGTGAGCTTATTGCTGAAATGAAGCGCGTGCTTGCGGAAGTAAAAAGCGCGATGAGCGACACAAGCGCCGACCCGGAAGAATTGTTTGATGTAATGAACAGTGCTGAGGAATTGCGCAATGACGCGGAAGCGGAACTTCAGCATCTTCGCGGCAGACCGTCCAGCGCGGAAAAGCAGATTCAGAGCAATGCGGCTGAACGGGCTGGAGCGTCAATCGGAAAAGCACTTGATGGGTTGAAGACAAAATAACTCTTAGTGCGGCTTTATCGGCACTTTTTTAATCATCTCAATGATATCATTATCATCATCAGTGATGGTATAAAGTTCCATGTCTTCTTTGCCGATGGCGTGTTCGGTGCGGTAGGCGTTCCTGAAAAGAAAATCATGCATTTCTTCCCAGTAGTCGCGTCCAGCGAGGATAATCGGCACGCGCCTGATTTTGTGCGTTTGTATCAAAGTTGTAATCTCAAAAAATTCGTCCAAGGTTCCGAATCCGCCTGGCAAAAAGATATATGCTTCCGCGGCAAACGAAAGCGCGACTTTACGCACGAAAAAATAGGAGAACTCCATACCGTCAGTCGTGTAAGCGTTCTTCTGCTGTTCTTTTGGAAGGCGTATGTTTAATCCAACTGATTGCCCGCCCGCTTCGCGCGCGCCGCGGTTGGCGGCTTCCATAATACCGCCACCACCACCTGTAATAACTGCATAGCCGAGGTCTTTAACAATACGCGCCGCAAGAGAGCGCGCGCGTTCGTAATGAATACTACCTTCTTCTACTCGCGCGGAGCCGAAAATGGACACGGAGCGCGGATAATTTTTAATGAGCTCAAACGCCGCTTTGAATTCCGCATTGATGCGCTCAATCCGCGCACTAACAATTTGATGTGCATCTTCTTTGGTAAGCGGAGAAATAATATACCCGTTCCCATTTATGTTGTTTGTCATGCCCTCTATTGTAGAAAGAAGCCGCTCGTTTGGCAAATAGGGCGCGTTTTGTTAGCGTGGGGATTATGCAAGACGGTTTTTCGTTTAAGATTGAAAAAAAGATATCACACCATCTTGGGCGCGCGGGTGTGCTACGCACGCCGCACGGTGAAATAGAAACACCCGCGTTTGTTTCCGTTGGAACAAAAGCAACCGTGAAAGCGCTTACCCCAGAACAGCTCAAAAGCACAGGCGCGCAAGTCGTGCTAGCCAACACCTTCCATTTATACCTTGAGCCAGGAGAGAAAACGGTACAGCGCGGAGGCGGGGTGGGGAAGTTTATGGGGTGGAACGGTCCGACAATGACCGACTCAGGTGGCTTCCAAGTATTCTCGCTTGGCGCGGCGTTTGGGCTAAGACAATCCAAGATTGTAAACAAAACACACCACCCCGCCTCGCGGACTCGGCACCCCTCCTCAATTGAGGAGGGGATTAGGTCAGAGACATTGGTGAAAATAGACGACGACGGCGTTTCGTTTCGGTCGCCTTATAACGGAAGTCAGCACCGATTTACACCAGAGCGTTCAATTGAAATCCAGCATGCGCTCGGTGCGGATATTATTTTTGCATTTGACGAATGCGCGCCGCCAGACGCGCTGAAAGAATACCAGCGCCACGCGATGGCGAGGACGCATCGATGGGCGGAGCGGTCTTTACAAAATCACAAAGATTTATCAGCATATTCGCACGAATTAGCCCGTAAAAAATCACAGGCATTGTTTGGGATAGTACAGGGCGGAAGACATGAAGATTTACGAAAAGAGAGTGCGCGAGTGATTGGAGGATGGGAGTTTGATGGTTTCGGTATTGGTGGGTCGTTTGATAAGGGGGATATGGGAACCGCTGTGCGCTGGGTAAACGAGATACTGTCGGAGGAAAAACCGCGGCACCTGCTCGGCATCGGCGGTGTTCCAGACCTTTTTTCTGCAGTTGAAAACGGGTGCGACACATTTGACTGCGTCGCGCCGACGCGCGAAGCGCGCACTGGCTCGCTCTATACAAGAAAAGGTAGAATCAACATCACGAACGCGCGTTTCCGCAAGGATTTTTCTCCGCTTGATAAAGAATGCGAATGCTATACCTGTAAAAACTTTACTCGCGCGTACCTCGCGCACCTCTTCCGCTCGCGCGAACTTCTCGCATATTCGCTCGCTTCTATACACAATCTCTCATTTTTCATCATGCTCGTAAAAAATATGCGGCAGGCGATTTTAGACGGGAAGTTTGTAAAGTTTAAGGAGGAGTTTTTACACCAATATGCACAAGTTTAATCTCAAGACCCCATACAAACCCGCGGGCGATCAGCCGAAGGCGATTAAGGCGCTCGTGGAAGGGTTTAAGAAAGGGAGGCAGTATCAGACACTGCTTGGCGTAACTGGGAGCGGGAAGACATTTACGGCGGCGAATGTGATTGAGGCGATCCAGAAGCCGACCCTCGTGATTGCGCACAACAAAACCTTAGCGGCGCAACTCGCGCAAGAATACAAAGATTTTTTTCCTGAAAATGCCGTTCACTATTTTGTTTCCTATTACGATTACTACCAACCCGAGGCGTATATGCCGATTACCGACACATATATTGAAAAAGAGGCGCAAATAAACAAAGAAATTGACCGCCTTCGGCACGCATCTACGCAAGCACTCTTAACGCGCAAAGATGTGATTGTAGTTGCGTCCGTCTCGTGTATTTACGGGCTCGGAAATCCGGAAGAATATGAAAACGAAAATATAAAATTGGAAAAAGGACAGATGATTTCGCGTGGCGCTCTCCTTCGCGCGCTCGTAGGCATCCACTACACGCGCACGACCGCAGACCTGTCTTCCGGAATGGTGCGCGCGCTCGGTAATGTGGTGGAAGTAATGCCGATAAGCGAGCGCGAGATGTACAGGATTGAACTGAAAGGTGACATAATTGAGAAGATTCAGAAAATAAATGCGGTAACGCGCGCGCTCATAGACGAGACTGACACAATTTTCATTTTCCCCGCGAAGCATTTCATCACACCCGAAGATGTTCGTAAGCGCGCGATAGAAACCATCTCGCTTGAGCTGAAAGAACAACTGAAGGTTTTTGAGAAAGAAGAAAAGGTGCTGGAAGCGGAGCGGCTCAAGCGGCGTACGCGCTACGACCTCGCGATGATTCGCGAAGTCGGATATTGCAACGGCATAGAGAATTACTCGCGCCATTTTTCTGGGAAGTTGCCTGGCGAGCCGCCGGATACGCTCTTGTCGTATTTTATAAAAAACAATAAAGATTTTTTGACCATAATAGATGAATCGCATGTTACCGTTCCGCAAATAGGCGGGATGTACGGAGGCGACTGCGCGCGCAAGGAGACGCTTGTGTCGCACGGATTCCGCCTGCCGTCGGCAAAGGATAACCGCCCGCTCTCGTTTGCCGAGTTTGAGCACGCCATAGGGCAAACGCTTTTTACTTCCGCAACGCCTGGTTCGTATGAGTTTGAGAAGAGCAAAAAAGAAGTTGTTGAACAAATTATCCGTCCGACCGGGCTTTTGGACCCGGAAATTTCAGTGAAGCCCGTTACGGAAAATGGGAAATATAAGGGGCAAATTGCGGATTTTATTGAGGAAGCGGAAGAGGCAATTAAGAAAGGCGGGCGAGTGATTGCGACTACACTTACAAAGAAGATGGCGGAAGACCTTGCTGCGTATCTGAAAGAAAGAAATATAAAAACTGAATACCTGCACAGCGATATTGAGACCTTGCCGCGCATTGAGATTTTGACCGACTTTCGGAAGGGGGTGTTTGATGTGCTCGTTGGTGTGAATCTTCTTCGTGAAGGGCTTGACTTGCCCGAAGTGTCGCTTATAGGTATTTTGGATGCGGACCGCGAGGGATTCCTCCGTTCGGAAACCTCGCTTATTCAGATTATCGGTCGCGCGGCGCGCAATGTAGCGGGGCGAGTTATTTTGTACGCGGATGTTATGACCGGTTCAATGAAAAGGGCGATTGGCGAAACGAATCGTCGCCGTGCGATTCAACTCGCGCACAACAAAGCGCATGGCATCACGCCGCAGACAATTATTAAAAAGGTGCGTAGCATCGCGGAGTCGCTAGGGCTGGAACATAAAAGGGCGGTTGCGGAATTGGTAGAGTTGGATAAAGCGACGCTCGCGCACAAAAAACCCGCTCAACTTATAAAAGAAAAGAAAACGCAAATGAATATGGCAGTAAAGATACTTGATTTTGAGTCGGCGGCACTACTCCGAGACGAAATCGCCGAGTTGGAAAAACTATCGGCATAGTGCTACACTGCCAATGCTACCCCCTCGCGCAAGGTGAGGGGTGTATCGCGTTATGTCGGAAAACAAAAAAGAAGAAATGCTTATTGTTAAGGGTGCGAGGACGCACAATCTTAAAAATGTGACGGTAGAGATGCCGCGCAATAAGATCATTGCATTCACTGGGCTTTCCGGAAGCGGGAAGTCGTCTTTGGCGTTTGACACTATTTTCGCTGAAGGACAGCGGCGGTATGTGGAATCGCTCTCCGCATACGCGCGGCAATTTCTGAAGCAAATGCAGAAGCCGGATGTGGACGAAATTACCGGGCTCTCTCCTGCAATTTCCATAGACCAAAAGTCGCGTTCAAACAATCCGCGCTCAACTGTTGCAACCATCACAGAGATTTACGACTATTTACGCGTTCTCTTTGCTCGCGTCGGCAAGCCGCACTGTCTCTTGTGCGAACGGGAGATTAAGAAATTATCCAACGAAGAAATAAAGGAAGTTATTTTGGAAACGGTCAAGAAAACGCTTTCCGTAAGCAAAAGCAAAAAAGTGCTCGGTGTGGAAGTGAGCGGCGAGAAAATGAAACTCTACGCGCCGATGGTTGTCGGCAGAAAGGGCGAATACTATCAACTCTTATATGATTTGCTTGGAAAGGGGTATAGTGTTGTAAAAGTTGATGGGGTGGAAAAGAAATTGCGCGAGCCGATTGTTTTGGAAAAACACAAAAAGCATAACATTGATGTGCTAGTAGACGAGTTCTTTCTTACCGAGTTTTCGGAAAAAGGAGAAATTGTAAAAGAACGCTTACCGGAAGCGATAGAACGCGCTTTGCATGAGTCGGGAGGACTTTTGCGGATTGGTATTGACAGCCCCTCCTTCGCTGAAGCTACGGAGGGCACGAAAATTATTTCTGCAAAGTTTATGTGCCCATACGACGGGTTTTCGTACCCCGAAATAGAGCCGCGACTCTTTTCTTTTAATTCTCCATACGGTGCGTGTTCGGAATGCAACGGACTTGGCACGAGGCATTTCTTTGGAGATGAGGCGTGCAACAAATGCAACGGCGCGCGCCTGCGAGATGAAGCGTTATATGTGCGTCTTGGTTCTGAAAAAGGTAAGAATATAGTTGAGTTAGTAGCGATGTCCATCGCAGATGCGTACGAATTCTTCGGCGCGCTATGCCTTACTGCTAAAGAGCGCGAAATTGCAAAGGTTGTTTTGCGCGAAATTGAGTCACGCCTGCAATTTATGATTGATGTTGGTATTGAGTACCTAACGCTTGACCGCCGCGCGCACACTCTCTCTGGCGGCGAGGCACAGCGCATTCGTCTCGCGTCCCAGCTTGGAAGCGGGCTTGTCGGTGCGCTTTATGTTCTTGACGAGCCGACTATCGGGCTCCACTCGCGCGATAACGCACGGCTCGTGAAAACCCTGCTTCATTTGCGCGATATTGGCAATACGATTCTCGTCGTTGAACACGATAAGGAGACCATTCTTTCTTCCGACTATTTGGTTGATTTGGGTCCTGGTGCCGGTGTGCACGGAGGAAATATAGTCGTTGCGGGCGATTTGCAAAAGCTTTTGTCCGCAAAGCGCAATGACAGCAAGTCGCAAACACTTGCGTACTTGCGCGGCGAAGCGGAGATTGAAGTCCCTGAAACGCGCCGCGCGCACGATAAAGGCGCGCTAAAAATACGAGGTGGAAAGATTTTTAATATAAAAAATATCACGCTTGATGTGCCGCTCGGAAGAATCGTCGCGGTGACGGGCGTGTCGGGGAGTGGCAAGTCGTCGTTCCTTTACGAGATTTTGCACAAAAACTTGCAAGCGCGATTTGAACGGCGCTACCGTTCAAACGAGATTTTTAATTGCGCGTCCTTCACTGGCACCGAGCACATTTCCCGCACGATTTTGATAGACCAAAGCCCAATCGGGCGCACGCCGCGCTCCAACCCGGCGACTTACACCGGCGCGTGGTCGTTTATACGCCAACTCTTTGCGGAGACGGAGGAAGCGCGCGTGCGCGGATGGGGCGCGAGCCGCTTTTCGTTCAATGTGAAAGGCGGGCGGTGCGAGGCGTGTCAAGGTAACGGCGAGATTGCAGTTGAGATGCACTTCCTACCGACGGTGTATGTGCAGTGCGATGTGTGTAATGGCAAGCGGTTTATGAAGGAAACGCTTGAAGTGAAATACAAAAAGAAAAGCGTGTATGATGTTTTGCAGTTCACGATTGAGGAAGCACTCGCATTCTTTGAGGACATTCCGGGCGTTTATGACCGTCTTAAAACGCTCAATGAAGTCGGGCTTGGGTACTTGCAACTTGGGCAATCGGCGACTACGCTTTCCGGCGGCGAGGCACAGCGCGTAAAGATTTCTTCTGAGTTATACCGCACGCATACCCAGAAGACGATTTATCTTTTAGACGAGCCGACAGTTGGGCTTCATTACGAGGATGTGAAAAAGCTTATTGAGATTTTGCAAAAATTGGTTGTTCACGGAAACACGGTGGTGGTGATTGAACACAATATGGATGTTATAAAAAGTTCGGATTATATTATTGACTTTGGTCCCGACGGTGGCGACGGTGGGGGAGGGATTGTAGCGAAAGGCACGCCGGAGGAAGTGGCTAATAACAAGAAGTCATACACGGGAGAGTATCTGAAAAAAGTATTGAAATAAAAATCAGCCGTTCGCGCTTTGCGCGAACGGCTGGGTAATCTACGACGCAATCTTTTTGAGCGCGTTCTGTATTTCGCTCGCGCGAAACGGTTTGGGAATAACCGCATCCGCACCCGTTTCTGTTGCGAATACATCAAGGTCGTCTTCGCTTGATGCCGTCCCGGTCATCAAGATGAGTTTGATTTTTGGATACTTACCACGACATAACTTGATAAGCTCCAACCCGTCCATATTCGGCATTTCCCTGTCTGTAATAACAAGGGCTGTGTCGGGATTTTCTTCAAGAAACATAAGCGCTTGCGCTCCGTCTCCAGCGAATGAGGCACTGTTAATGCCGTATATTTTCAGTACAAGTGCAAACATTTCTGCAAGTGGACGGTCATCGTCCACGATAAGCGTTTTCATTTTTTCACCTTTCTGCAGCCGGCAATCGGTTGCTCTTTTCTACAGTTAGGTATAGCATAGCGCGTATGAATAGTCAAGAACTTACAAAAAAGAAACTACCGGATGCACCAGGCGTGTATTTTTTCCTTAGGCGCAACAAAAAGATACTCTATATAGGACGCGCAACCTCGCTTCGTAATAGAGTGCGCAGTTATTTCACATTAGATGTTGGCGCAAGGCGAAGTCCGTGGATTGAGAAGATGATTGGAGAAGCGAGAAGCGTTGATTTTAAGAAAACCGATTCGGTGCTGGAAGCGATTTTGCTGGAGGCGGATTTAATCAAGAAATTCAAGCCGCCGTACAACACCGAACTTAAAGACGATAAAAGTTTTAATTGCATCGTCATTATCAACGAAGAATTCCCGCGCGTGCTACTAATAAGGCAAAACTCTTATTCGGGGCATGCTGTAAAAAATATTTTTGGACCTTTTCCGAACAGCGCGCATCTTAAAACCGCGCTCAAAATAATCCGCAAAATATTTCCTTTTTGTGATACCTGCATTCCTTATTCTAATGTTCTCAAGAACATCAGAACAAACAAGCCATGCTTTAATCGCCAAATCGGTTTATGCCCTGGCGTGTGCACAGGCGAGATCACGGCGAAGGAATATCGGAAAAACATCAAACGCCTTGTGTTGTTTCTTTACGGAAAGAAAGCGCGAATTGTGAAAGAATTGGAAAAAGAGATGAAGCGCGCGGCGCGCGCGCAGGAGTTTGAAAAAGCGGGGGAGTTAAAGCGCCAACTGTTTGCACTAAAGCACATTCAAGACATGGTACTACTCAAGAAACAACACTCCTACATTCCTAGGAATGTAGGAGTAACAAGAATAGAGGCCTACGACCTCTCGCACTTCTGCGGAAAAAATATCGTCGGCGCGATGGCGGTTGTTGAAAACGGCGAGGCGAAGCCGAGCGAGTATCGGTTATTTAAATTGCGTAGCGTAAAGACGCAAAACGAAGTTGCGGGTTTGCAAGAAATTCTATGCCGCCGCTTGAACCATACGGAATGGCTATTTCCACAACTTATTGTTGTGGACGGTAATGAAGTGCAGAAAAAAGCGGCTGAAGTTGTGCTTACGGAAAAAGGATTGAAAGTCCCGGTTGTTGCAGTTGTTAAAAACGAACATCATCGCCCGCGCGAAAAGCTTTCGCCAGAAATACTTCTTGCAAATAGCGAAGCGCATCGATTCGCCTTGCGGTTCCAAAAGAATGTGCGATATAATGTCGGGTAAGTATGGATCCCGTTAGAAGCCACTTCGTTACGGAAACACTAGAGCCAATAATTTTATGTATAAAGTATTATCAACTAATTTAATTAGCAAGAGTGCTCGCGTAAACATGCGAAGCGTTTCCTGCTTCTAACGGGATGGAAGGTCTTACTAAACAACAACTTGTACTGCTTGCGTTGCTCGTTTCGTTCGTTACTTCAATCGCGACGGGTATTGTGACTGTGTCACTTCTTGAACGCGCGCCGAAGGCGGTAACGCAGACAATAAACCGAATAGTAGAACGCACGGTGGAACGCGTCGTTCCCGCAGAGAATCAGAAAGCATCGGTCGTTACGAAAGAAACTGTTGTTGTTCGTTCAGACGATTTGGCGGTTGCCGCGATTGAGAAAAACACGGCGAGCATCGCGCGAATCAAGCGAGTTGAGGGAGTCGGCGACAAGCGCAATGAAGTTCTCGTTGGGCTTGGAATTGTTGTGTCTAAAGACGGTATGATTGCCGCAGACGCAAGCGTGATGAATCGTCAATTTGATGAATTTGGAAGCCCAATACCGCGTAGTTTTCTCGCTGTTTTTGCAGGCGCGCGAATTGAGGAGTTGAAATTTGTCGGCATAGACGACGAAGCTGGAATTGCTTTGTTTTCGGTAATGCCGTCAGAGGGTATGAAGTTTGATGTTGCATCTGTTGAGTTTGGCGATTCTGACGCGTTGAAGCTTGGTCAGACGGTTATCTCGCTCGGCGGGGAAAAAGATAATGCGGTCTCAACTGGTATTGTTGCGAATTTAGCGCGGAGGGACGCTCCCGATAAAGCCGTGACGGCTATTTATACCGACCGAGAAGCCGCTTCCATTGTGTCAGGTGCAACTCTCGTTAATTTGTCGGGATATGTGGTGGGGATCAGTGCAGGTTCGTTTCGCGTAGAGAAAAATCGCTATGTGCCGTCAAATGTTCTTAAATCTGCAATAACTAGAATAAAAACCGCTTCGCAATAAACGGAAACGACGACACGCTGGAGATTCCGATTGAATTCAGGTAACCTTGTTTAATCGGGCTATAGTATAGAAGCAGTATACATGCATGGGGTGCATGAGGTCCCGGAGCGTTACCGGGTAGCCCGATGTTTCTTGCTTTTCTTGCGCTCTTTTGCTAGGGTATTTTTTGGAATGTACAAACAAAGTCGGAGCATACCCTGCTTCATTCGTTCCTTGTGAACAAAAAGAGAAGGAGTTAAAGATGAATATGACCTATGCGGGTGTTGGTGTTGATTATGATGCGATGGATCCGTTCAAACGGATGGCGCAGCTTGCGGGGCGCGAAACTGCCGCAAATATCAGCCGTCTTAATAATGGTGAGTTTCGAGAAGTTGAAATGAGCCGTGGCGAGAGCGCGTATCTTATTGAGGCGGAAAAAAGCTACTTCGCGCATGTTGAAGAAGGTCTCGGCACGAAAAACCTCGTCGCTGATGCTATGCGTGAACTGCAAAGAAAGTCATACACCACTCTTCAACTAAGGGGCAAGTCGTTCTATGACCAAATTGCCCAAGACACAGTTGCAATGATTGTGAATGATATCGTCACGCTTGGTGCACTTCCGTTGTCTGTGGCGATGCATCTTGCAGTTGGGGACTCAAATTGGTTCAACGACAAAGATCGCCTGTTAGATCTGGTTGTGGGTTGGAGAAATGCATGTAACCTCTCGCGTTGCACATGGGGCGGAGGCGAAACTCCAACACTCAAAGGTGTGGTCGTTCCGGAATCTGTTGTTCTTTCTGGTTCAGCGATTGGTATCGTAAAGCCAAAAGCGAGACTGATTGAAAGTCAAAAGATCCAGCATGGCGATGTGATTATCGTCATTGAGAGTTCTGGTATTCATGCCAACGGACTTACGCTAGCGCGGAAAATCGCTGACAAGTTGTCGGAAAGTTATCTCACAAAACTCTCCGACGGTCGAAGTTACGGCGAGGCCCTTCTCGATCCTACGCATATCTATGTAGGACTCGTCGAAGACTGCCTTGATCGCGGTGTGGACATACACTACGCGGTCAACATCACTGGTCACGGTTGGCGCAAGCTCATGCGGGCGACACAACCGTTCGCCTACATAATCGAAACGCTTCCAACGAAACTCCCCATTTTTGACTTCCTGCAGGAGTATGGACCAGTTGATGACATGGAAGCTTACGGTAACCTCAACATGGGTGCAGGGTTTGCTATGTATGTTTCGGAAAATGACATCGAGAAAGTTCTTGAAATAGCTTGCATTCTTGGTCTTCGAGCTGTAGTTGCCGGACACATTGAGAAAGGAGACAAGAAGGTCGTCATCAAACCGAAAGGTTTGGAGTATTTAGGTTCAACGCTCGGCGTTCGATAAGCCGAGTGTGCACAAGGTTCGCTGTCGCAAGACGGCGAACCTTTTTCTTTGCGCTTGTGTGGAATAAGGTAGAATACTTATCAATGCAAAACGAAGTACAAACGAGCGCGGGGGTGTTTGCGTATACAATGCGTAGAGTTGCGCGAGCGCGGCGTTTGACGATTGCAGTGCGCGCTGGCGGCGAGATTCTCGTTACTGCGCCAGCGCGGCTGGGTGAGGGCGAAATTAAAAATCTTTTTGAGAAGCGCGCCGCGCGCATTGCGCGCGCGGTCGCATATTTTTCGCGTTTACCTAAACCAACCACACTTCCTCCAGCAACTCCTACCGAGAGTACGACACTTGAAGAAATGCTCATCTCGCTTGTTGCGCGCGCCGCTAGTGCGCTTGGCATTACAACACCGCCATTCGCGGTAAAGGCGATGCGTAGCCGATTTGGAAGTTGTTCTGCTCGTGGCGCTCTTTCATTTAGCGATTCTTTACGCGCTTTGCCACACGAATTGTCGGAATATGTTGCCGTGCATGAGGTGTGTCACTGCATAGAGCATAATCACTCGCAAGCATTCTGGACACTCGTAGAAAGGTTGGTGCCCGACTGGCGCGCGCGCCGTCAAGCGCTGAAGAAGTATAATTTTGTTATCAACACCCGCGGGTAGCGGAACCGCACTTTTTATTTGATAATAGAAATATGAATCCCGTTAGAAACAGCGGTCGCTTGTTAGATAGCGGGGTACTATATAACTTGTATTATTTTTAATCATAAACTTGGATGCGGTAGTTCTTCGGACGACCGCGTCCTGTTTCTAACGGGATGAAAAAGAAACTAGAAATTGCGCTCGCGGTAGTGGTGGCAATTGCAGTGGCGTATGTGTTTTTCTCTTAGCGCGTATCTTTAAGCGGGATCGTGAAGAAAAGTCCGGCGAGGGTGATTGCCGCGAGCGCGAGGAAGAGGTGTGCGAGCGAAAGGAAATACAGCGCGAGCGAAGCGAGCGCGGGCGCAACTACATACGCGAGCGGGCGCACTGCGCGATAAAAGGCGACAATGTCTGCGTCGCCCGCGCCTATTTTCTTGAAGAAATATGTCTCGGTCATCACTTCAATCATAGACGCGCCTACGCGCGTCGCGAAGAGCACGCCCGCCCACAGTATGAAAGACGGCTCACGCAAAAACGCAATAAGCGCGGTTGAGACGGCGGTAATTACGAACCCAGCGGCAAGGAATTCTTTTTCGCCTAGCCATCGATCGGCAATTCTTCCAAGCGGACCTTCCAAAAGCACGAACGGAAGGAGCATAATAGAGAAAATAATACCGATGTCTTGCCACGAAAAGCCGATATGGGTGTGTAGATAAAGAGGCATGTAAATCACCATCAGCGCATAGAAGAATTGCAAGATGAACGCTGCGCCGAAAATCAGAGAAACATTGCGTTTTCGCAAAATTGAGCGGAGCGTTGCAAAGAACGGTAAGTTTTTGTATTCCGGGTCCTCAAATCCTTTGAAAAACTTTCGGAATACAACGAAAGCGGCAAGGAGAAATATCAGCGATACAAGATATATCCGCCAATAGTCGCCGTTTTTTAGGACAAGTCCGGCAAGAAATGGGGAAATAATCCATGCGAGGTTAGCGACCGTTAGATAGTTGCCGCGCACTGTTCCGGTTCGGCTGTTTTTGGAGAAACTTTCCAACAATAAGTCAAAATCAAACGAGATGAGAGAGATGGTAACGAAGTTCACCGCGAACGCCGCTGTAATCGCCCACGGCTCGCGGAGCGCCGCGAGCCCAATCGTGACGACAAAGTCCAGCGCCATCAGGGTGAGTGTTAGGTCATAATCGCCGCGCTTTTTGAGAAGCGAGCCGATGAAAAAGAAAATAATCAGAGTCGCCAATGACGCGCCTGCGTACGCTAGGCCGACGGAGCCCTCGCCAATTTTTCCGGCAAGGAAAGTGGAAGTGATGTAGGCGGGCGAGGCGACATGGAGAGTGAACACGAACGCCAATAAATAGAACGGAAGAAACACTCCCGCTTTTTTCACCATATTTTGCATGAATACATTGTAGCACCAATTTCTTTTTTCTTTTCCCATATTAGTTTTGTTGTATAATACCTGTATGCACGAAGACGAGAAAATTCGCGTGGCAGTTTTGCGAGGAGGACCGTCTAGCGAGTACGAAGTGTCGCTCAAGACGGGCGCAACCGCGCTCGCGCATATTCCTCGCGAGCGTTTCTCTCCGTTTGATGTGTTTGTGGACCATGCGGGCGTGTGGCACTCAAGCGGTGTGGCGCGCGCGCCGCACACGATTCTCCGCGATGCGGATGTTGTGTTCAACGCGCTTCACGGTGAATGGGGAGAAGACGGCGGCGCGCAGGAAATGATGGATGTATTCGGCGCGCGCTATACGGGCTCGGATGCGCGCGCCTCGCGGCTTGCAATGCAAAAGGCATTTGCAAAATCCGCACTCACGCATGCGGGCATTAAGACACCCGTCTGGCGCATTGCGCACAAAGAAGATATGCGGGACGGTAACATTTCTATTTCACTTCACCGCTCATTTCCACAGCCGTCGGTCATCAAACCCGCAGCGCTTGGTTCGTCGGTCGGCGTGTCTATTGTACGGAGCGTGGCGGAGATTTCAAATGCGTTGGAAAAAGTGTTCGCGCTGTCGGACGCGGCGCTTGTTGAAGAATATATTGCGGGAAAGGAAGCGACAGTAGGTGTGGTAGACGGTTTCCGCGGCAAGGAATTATATTCCTTGATTCCCGTTGAAATTGTTCCTGTGAGTGGTTCTGCGTTTTTTGATTATAATGCAAAATACTGCGGTAAATCGCAGGAGCTGTGCCCTGGCAGGTTTACTCAAGAGGAAAGCGCTACTCTTCAAAATATTGCGGAACGCGTGCATCAGCACTTAGGACTTAGACATTATTCGCGCTCAGATTTCATTATTCACCCGCGCCGAGGCATTTACTTTTTGGAAGTGAATACGCTTCCGGGACTTACGCCAGAATCGCTCCTGCCTAAATCGCTCACCGCAGTCGGCTCATCTCTTTCCGAATTCCTAGGACATGTGCTAGATTTGGCGATGGCTGAGAGGTAATTTAAGGGCCATTAGCATAGTGGTAGTGCACCCGGTTTGCATCCGGGGGACGGGAGTCCGATTCTCCCATGGTCCAAAAAAAGGTATACTCAAGAATATGAAGCAATCATTTCTTTTTACAAAGACACGGCGCGATGCGCCGACCGACGAGGTTTCGCGCAATGCAAAGCTACTAATTCGTGGTGGGTTTATACATAAGGAAATGGCGGGCGTGTATTCATACTTGCCACTCGGGCTTCGCGTATTAAATAAAGTTGTAGGGATTATCCGCGAAGAAATGAACGCGCTCGGCGGTCAGGAAGTGTACCTTTCCGCTTTGCAAGACCGAGAGGTGTGGGAAAAGACGGGGCGGTGGGATGAGCGCGCGGTTGATTCGTGGTTTAAGACAGAGCTCAAAAACGGTGCTGAAGCGGGACTCGCGTTTACGCACGAAGAGCCGATTACCGCGATGATGCGCGGCCATATTTCTTCTTACAAAGACCTGCCGAAATACCCGTACCAATTCCAGGTTAAATTTAGAAACGAGACGCGCGCGCGGAGCGGCCTCATACGCGGACGGGAGTTTTTGATGAAAGACCTTTATTCGTTTAGCCGCAACGAAACGGAGCATCAAGCGTTTTACGAGAAAATAAAACAGGCGTATCACACTATTTTCGCGCGCATCGGCTTAGGAGAGAAAACTGTGCTTACATTTGCATCGGGCGGCTCATTCAGCAAGTATTCGCACGAGTTCCAGACGCTGTGCGCGGCGGGGGAAGACACAATTCATTTATGCGATAAATGCCGCATCGCGGTTAACAGTGAAATTATTTCCGAGCATACCGCGTGTCCGCAGTGCGGGAACGAAAAACTAACGCAAGAAAAAGCCGTTGAAGTCGGTAACATCTTTACGCTAGGTACTAAGTTTTCCGATGCGCTCAACCTTAAATACCGCAATGAGGTTGGTAAGGAAACATCTGTATTTATGGGAAGTTACGGCATCGGTCCCGGAAGGGCGATGGGTGTTGCAGTTGAGCTTTTCGCAGACGAAAAGGGTATTGTGTGGCCGAAGAGTATCGCACCGTTTGCAGTGCATCTAATATCACTTGCTTCTTCCACGAAAGTTAAAAAAGAAGCAGATGCGCTTTACGAGAAATTGCAGAAAGAAGATATTGAAGTTCTCTACGACGACCGCGATGCGCGCGCGGGCGAGAAGTTTGCAGACGCCGACCTTATCGGCATTCCGCTCCGCGCTGTAGTGTCCGACAAAACCCCTGTTGGAAAAGTTGAAATAAAAGCCCGCCTGACCGTAGTCGGGCAGGAACGCACGAGCGATTCCGCGCGCATCATCTCTCACGCCGAACTCTTAAAAATGGTTTCCGGAAAGTAAATAAAAAAGCGGCAGGAGTTAGTTACTGTCGTCAAAATTAGGTAATTAGTGGGAAAAGTAACCTGCGGGGACTAAAATACCCATATGGTTACTGGTCGAAACAATCGTTTTAACTGTGCGGCCAACTTTTTGAGGGGCAGAAAGTGCGTTTTCTGCGGTTCGTTCAAGGTATATCGGACGAGGCGCGGGTATGTGCGGTGTAAGCACGCAACCTGTGGAAAACAGAAGTCGCTCAAACAGTCTGTTTCTCGCGCTGTATTTTGGTTACTTTTCCCACTAATTACCTAGTTTTATTTCATCATCCTAGCATTTTTGGGCGAACAAAAACAGGCCGACAGATTTGTGTTCAGTTATTTCTCTCACTGATTTTTGCCGTTCCGTCAGCGCGGATGGTTTCGAGAGCGGGGAGTCCTTCAACTTTGTTCATGACCGTTGCATACGATGCAACGGCAATCATAAGCGCGTTGTCGGTTGTATGCGACAGTTCTGGAATTAGAAGCGTAATTCCTTCTTCCGCAGCGAGTTTTCCAAACTCGCTGCGGATATGCGTATTTGCAATCACGCCGCCGGCGACAATGAGTGTTTGCGCGCCGTACTCGCGCAAGGCGCGTTTTGTTTTTGATACGAGCACTTCGGTAACAGCGTCCTCAAATTCTCGCGCAATCTCGGCTTTTATTTGCTCGCTCGGCGCGCCGATTTTCTTAAGCAAATATAGCACTGCAGTTTTGATTCCGGAAAATGAAAAATCATAATCAGGCGAGTGGAGCATTGGGCGCGGTAATACAAGTGAAGGCAAGACGCTTGCTGAAGTTCGCATTCTTTCGGCAAGGCGAGAAATTTCCGGTCCGCCAGGGTAAGGGAGCCCGAGCAGGCGTGCCACTTTATCAAACGCTTCGCCGACTGCGTCGTCTCGCGTTTCTCCGATAAGGCGATATTTCCCATAATCCTCCATCAAGTCCAATTCCGTATGCCCGCCGCTAACCAGCAATGCAACTGCTGGAAATTCCAAGCTCGAAATCCGAAATCCGAAATGCTTCGTGCTTCGTGCTTCGTGCTTCGGATTTTCTTTTCGGCGCAGGAGCGCCGAAAAGATGTGTCCTTCCATATGATTCACCGGGACAATCGGCACACTCCATTTTTCCGCGAGCGTTTTTGCAAATGTAATTCCTGCCCACAGACACGGCTCAAGCCCCGGCCCGTAGGTTACTGCAATCGCATCTACTTTTGGCTTCTCTCCATTTATTTTTGCCTTCCGCAAGATCTCTTTGAGAATTATAGGCAAGTTTTTTATATGCTCCCGTTTTGCAAGGTTGGGGAAAACGCCGCCGTATGGCGCATGCATTCTTGCTTGCGAAAGAGTGATGTTCGCACAAATGATAATCTCTGCACCCTCAAGCGGCCCGTTCGCCTCTATCACGCAAACAGCGGTTTCATCGCAAGAGGTTTCTATGCCTAAAATAATCATAAGAATTACTCTAACACGATGCGAAGAAGTGTTGTTAAACCGCGAATGCCGTCGCGCGCGCGAATCTTTTTTCCCTCCTGAAACGGTCGCGGCGCGTATGAAATAGGTGCCTCAATAATTTTCTTTTTGTTTTTGAGTAAGCGTGCCGTGATTTCCATTTCAACCTCAAATCCATTGTTGGTGAGATGTAGCGAACGGAACAAGTCAGTGCGCATCAGCTTGTAGCAGGTATAGGTGTCGGTCAAATGCGCGCGAAAGAAAAGATTTACGCATTTTGTAAGAAGCCATGCACCGAGCACATAATGTTTGTACCCGCGGCCCGTTGACGCAAGGTTCCGTGAGCCATAAATTGCATCTGTGTCTGGGCGATTTTGCAATTTTGCAAAAAGCGTTTGAATTTCTTCCGGCGCGTATTCTGCATCCGCATCTTGAACTATGGTATATGTGCCGATGGCTTTATTGAGTCCGGTGCGAATTGCCGCGCCCTTTCCTCGGTTTTGCGGGTACGACAAGTAGATGATGTGCGGTAGATATGGTTGAAGTATTTCCTCTGTACGGTCAGTTGAGCCGTCATTCACGACGATAATTTCAAGCGTTCCATTTGCAAATGGGAGCGCAATAAGCCGCGCCAATACGCAGGCGATAGTTTTTTCCTCGTTGTACGCAGGCACGATAATTGAAAGCAGTTGGTTCATTGTTTGCGCGTAAAAATAATAATTTTACCGTCCGCAAACACGGGCACCCACAATGGGTCTTCGGCGCGCGCGCGAAGAAACGTCTGTCCCCACGGAGTTGCATCGCGTTGCGAAAATACAATCGCATTAAAATTATAGCGCGCGAGCGCCGCCCGCCATTTTTCTGCGTTTTCCTGCATCGGAATATATTCTTTTTGGAAAAATTCCACCGGGTACGCTTCAGGCCGATTATCCACAAAAACCTTCTCGCGTGGAAAAAGGTGGAAGATAATATACCCGCCTATGTCGTAGTTGTTGAAATAGGGTCCTTGGATTTTGTTTTCGCGTAAAAAATTGGCGGCCGCATTATTGCCGTTTTCTAGTCCAATGCCAAATGTTCTCCAGTAGGGAAATGCGCGCGGTAGTGCAAAAATAACAAAAAGCGCGAAAAGAAGCGCCGCGCAGAACGCTGAACTCTGCTCTAGCCGATTATGTGTTAATGGATTTTTCCAAACAAGCGCCGCATTTTCTGAAAGTACTGGAACAAGGAAAAGCCCGAATAGCGTGAAGTTCCGAGTCGCAAGTACGGCAAGAGTGCTGACGCCAGCCATTACAAAAAAATGCGCGAAACGAAACTCAACTCGGTTTTTTATAAGCACGGCTACATATGAAAGTACGAGCGCCGCAAGCGCGATTTTGAATATGAAAAAGTTCGGGTTGTGCATACCTAGCCGTTCCAAAAACCAAACCGATTGATTTTCCGCAACCTTGTAGCCGTAATTTTCAAAAATACCAATTGCTTCTGTAATGGCGCGATGGCCAAACGGATTTACAAGCATTGCCGCGAGCGCCGCTCCGAATACAGAGAGCAATCGTAGAAAAACATCTCGTTTTTTGATGAGTGCTTCCAACAAAAACGCACCGATTAGGAGCGGTCCCAAAAGAAAATATATATGCGTATTCACCCAGAATATTTCAATAATCGGTAATAGCCATAATGTTCCCAACTTATATTTGCGAGACAAAATCAAGAAAAATAATCCGGCGAAAAGATAACTCCATACCTCTGGGCGAATCTCGGTTCGTTCTCCGAGGAGGGGAATGGCGAGAAGCGCGGCTAAACCAATAATGCCCCAGGTGGCATTTTTGCGCGCCGCAAGCAAAAACACGGCAAACGCGGAAAATGAAAGAAAAATAAAAAAGACTTGTATGAGCGGAAACCCGCCAAGTTTGTAGGCGAAATAAAACATCGCGCCGCTTACCCAGTGGTGATTTAAGACCGGAAAATCAGGATTAGTGTATGAGTAGTAATTCTTGGAAAGTACGCTTGTATCTTGAAAAAGAATCTCGCCATTTTTGATATGCCGCCCCAGGTCTGCGGTCGTCAGGTCAATTTTATGCGCGAGGAAGAAACCATACAACGCAAAAAGTAACAGCAACAAAACAATAACTACCGTATGCGTTCGCATCCACAGAACAAAAGGCATCCGTTCCGTATATACCGATTTCGGCTCCAGAAACGAGAGGAGATTCATTGAACTAATTATATCATTCGCTCGAGTTTTACACGAACGGAAACAGAACGGATGAACGCCCCGCCACACCGCCTCGCGGACTCGGCGGACACCGAAGAAAAACGCTCCTTGCTTTCCTGATTTGCGCGCGCCCGATTTTCTTTTCAAAAAGGAAAGGGCGGTTTTTCTTCGGTGTTCTGCCCTCAAGGTCTCGGGCAGGTGGCGGGACTTCTGAACTTTTTGGCGGGGGAAAATCTGCAAAAACGGAATAAATTTTCTAGTAGTTTCAACCGGTTTTCCTCTTTACTCTTTTTGGCTTTCTTTGTTGAATTAAATCCCGTCCGACTTTTGTCCCCCTCATTCTTTCAACAATTTTAGGCCATGTAGCAAGTTTCTCTTTCGACAATAATCCCAATATTTCTTCTTTTTGAAAATATATATACTGTAACTCTTGGATTGCATTAACAGCGTCTCGTAGCATTTTCTCATAGAGAGCTTGGTCTACTCCGTATTTTTTCGCGAAGCCGTAATAGTAAACATCGTCAAATATACCATTTACCCTACCATGCTCTGCAAAACGCGCTAAAATCTCATTCCTGGTTGCGCGTTCTGCTTCTTCATCTAGGAGAATCCTGTCAATAGTAATCGCACCAAATTTTTTGTGCTGAATTTCGTGACGAAAAGTTGCCTCGGAATTAGGTTTGTACCCCGAAGCGGTTATCGGGTAATCGCCGTTATAGTAACTGAGCCCATATGTGCTTTTGTATTCTCCTTTCGCTTCTCCTTCATTATTTGATACAAACAGACGAAAATCTTCTTCATTTTCAAAATCAAAATGTATTGAATACGGAGTGACTTTTGCGTGATAGCCGCCCTTGATAAGAGGCAAAAAATCTGGATTTTTGATAAGCCGTTTGAGCAACTCTTGTTCCGGTAGATTTTGAACTCCCTTTAATTTTTCATAATTGCGACAAAAATGATAGAGTAGTCCATCAATTACTTTCCTGTCCTCATCGGTGAAATTATACTCATCGGCTTTTACGGCAATTTCGTTTTTTAATAATTCCGTATCTAAAGTTCCTGCACTACTCAATTCATCTATCCTGTCAAAAAGCGCGGTTTGTATACCTGAAATTGAAAGATACCGTTTCGCGATTTTTTCACGCAAAGTAGCTAAACCTTCACGCCTAATACCTGTCGGCAAATGTAAAATGTCGCGCGGAGTTTCAAGACGTGCAAACAGGGTTTCCCTCTCCTTATCGGTCACCACATCAGGTTCAGATTTTTCAGGGATTCCAACCACTTCAGGTTTGATACTGTTTATCGGGGTAGGTCGCTTCTCAACTTCCGGCTCCATTTCTGTTAAACCTTCCTTAATTACGTTGGAATTGTCCTGCCTATTAAATTGGTGAAATTTTTCTTGCATCTCTAGTATAGTAGCAAAAAAACGGAAATAGCAAAGCCCAGACGATATTGCCTGGGCTTCCTCTTTGATTCTGAAAGTTTTTTAAGTGGGGACTCTCAACCCCTTGAAAGAGCAACTTTATTATCCCGCACCATCGAGGACGTGTGCGTCCTCGATGGGAACCCAATCCCACCGCTGGAACATCTCGTTCCAGACTTTAACGTTTCCGTTCCGGAAACGTATGTCCCCGACGTAGAAATCGCCGGGGAGTTCCGAGGCCCTCCTCATGGCCTCGTTCCAGTTTGATCCCAGCTCAACGCCGGGACCTCCACAAACTGGCGATCCTCCTTCATTGCCGACTATAGGATTCGTTCTCATTTTTTTTGAATGCGCTGTTCTGTCTGCTTTATCAGCAAACTATCGGTAGCGCGTGCCGTCACCTTGGGATTCATTCCCTGAAGTCTTGGTGACTAACTCCGCTACCTTTTCTCAAGTGTAGCGATACCAAAGCTCCTAAAAGCCCTCGTATCGCTACACTCTTGAACAGCCATCCGTTTTTTCAAAGAACCTGTAAATAGCATAGCATATCACAGTACATTTGTCAACTACTTTACCGAATCGCAATTACATGGCTTAATATAAGCACTTTTTAGGACACCGATTTCAACTTCCCAAAACTTGCTTTTTAGAAGTGTCTATGCTAGCCTGTAACTACAAATGCCTTCGGGCTCGCCCCGCGCAAGCGGGGAGAAAAATAAGAAAAGCCGTCAGAGCAAGTCTTTGGCGGCTTTTCTTATTTTCTCAAAGATTTTCTGCTCAACAAAACCTATTTTGTTTATCAGTCGCTTTGTGTCAATGAGGCGAATCTGCGAAATGATAGCAAACGCATTTCTGCCGTCTACTTTTCCTAAAGAAGCGTGATAAGGATTTTTCTTTTCTGATGTAGTAAGCGGCATGACTAAACAAACCTGCTTACTGAATCCTTTGAGGATTAACACTGGTCGCTCATTATCGACACCGGTGCCGTCTTGTTCAAAACCGACATTCACGCCGAGGGAACACCACCAAACCTCTCGCTCATGATAGAGCTTATTTTCATTTTCGGCATGAATCCGCTTTTTGTTTTTGTTCCAGCTATCAAAATCTTTCTGCATGATGAAGATAATTTTATCATATTTCCAACAGTCCCGCCTTCGCCCAAAAGTCCCGAAGCTCCGCCACCTGCCCGAGACCTTGAGGGCAGAACACCGAAGAAAAAACGCCCTTTCCTTTTTCAGAGAAAATCGGGCGCGCGCAAAATCAAGAAAGCAAGGAGCGTTTTTCTTCGGTGTCCGCCGAGTCCGCGAGGCGGTGTGGCGGGGCGTTCATCCGTTCTGTTTCCGTTCGTGTAAAACTCGAGCGAATGATATAATTAGTTCACCAAGAGAAACATTGTCGGAATTAAGAAAGCGGAGCGATTTTGCGGAAGCCAAAATCGCGCTATCAATTTCTCCGCCGTGAAGCGCGGCGGCCGTGAATTCCCAAAGTTCGCCCAGAGCCTATGAAAGAACTCAAACCAAAATATTTTCTCTACGCGCGAAAGTCCACAGAAGATGATGACAAACAAATCATGTCCATTGAGGCTCAACTTTTTGAGTTACGGGAATATGCGCGTAGAGAAAATCTTGAAATTCTCCGCGAATTTCAAGAAGCGAAGAGCGCAAAGAAGCCTGGGCGAGACGTGTTTGGAAAAATGATGAGTTTGATTGAACAGGGTAACGACGCAATCGGAATTCTAAGTTGGCACCCCGATCGTCTCGCCCGAAATTCTGTTGATGGTGGAAAAATAATTTATCTAGTGGATATCAACAGAATTGTTTCTTTACGCTTTCCGCAATTTTGGTTTGAGCCAACTCCGCAAGGGAAGTTCATGTTGCAAGTGGCGTTCGGACAAAGTAAGTATTTTTCGGATAACCTCGTTGAAAATGTTAAGCGAGGATTTCGCCAAAAACTTCGCCGCGGAGAGTGGCTTACAAAAGCTCCTTACGGCTATGTGAACAATTTGAAAACTCGCAACATTGAACCACACCCTGTATATTCAAAAATTGTCGCGAGAGCTTTTGTGGAATACGCCACCGCCACTTACACTATCCAATCACTGGCGAAGTTTTTGGCTGAACTCGGTTTGACCACTCACACCGGAACGCCACTTGGCAAAGCTTCCATTGTCCGTTTACTCGCAAATCGTGCGTATTTGGGATTTATCAAACATCACGACGAATGGTATCAAGGAAGCTTTGCGCCAATTCTTTCTCCGACACTGTTTGAAGCGGTGCAGAAAGTCTTGCAAACGAAACGGCGGCCGAGACATAGCAAAGTGCGACATGATTTTCCATTCGTGCAATTCGCGCGCTGTGGTGAGTGTGGCGGCATGATTACGGCGCAGTATACGACCAATCGCTTTGGCACAAAATATATTTACTACCACTGCACGAAAAAGCACGGTATATGCCGCCAGCCGTATGTCGCCGCCGATTCGATTGCAAGTCAAATGAAAGCCGCGCTTCAAACAGTGTCGCTTCCGCTTGAAGAAATTGAAAAAATTGAAAAGTTGATTACCACTTGGGAAAGTGAGTCAATTTCTTCAAGCGGAACTGTTGCCCAAAATCTAAAGTCCAAACTTTCCGAGACACAGGAGAAGTTAGACAAACTGGTTTCTGTGTATCTCGACGGCGACATTGAACGCACCGCATATTTAACACGTAAAGACCTTCTCCTGCGTCAAAAAGCGTCAATCGCGGAAAGTTTGAGGGATTTTGGGCAACAGAGAAAGAATTGGGTCGAACCCTTGCGGAGTTTCGTTTTGTCTTTGAGAGAAGCCGTGGAACTTGGAAAAACCGACAACCATCTTGAATGGAAGCGGTTTTTCCAAAAAATCGGCTCTAACCCTTCTCTCAAAGACAAAACGCTTTCATATGGCTGGGGCGAACTTTGGGAATTCACGGCTTCCGCCGTAGGCGGAAAAGAAATTGACAGCGCGATTTTGGCTTCCGCAAAATCGCTCCGCTTTCTTAATTCCGACAATGTTTCTCTTGGTGACCCCACCGGGATTCGAACCCGGGTTTCAAGCTTGAAAAGCTCGCGTCCTAGGCCAGGCTAGACGATAGGGCCTTAAAATAAGATTAACACTTTTTGAGAAAATCGCAAAAAATGCTATAGTAATTTCACACTGGAAGGGTACCGAAGTGGTCATAACGGCACCGACTCGAAATCGGTTGTGGGCGCAAGCCCAACGTGGGTTCGAATCCCACCCCTTCCGCCATGCGAGTTTTTTCGATAATCTAGTGTAAGAGTAAGGGCGGTTAGCTCAGTTGGTAGAGCACGTCTTTGACGTAGACGGGGTCAGAGGTTCGAGCCCTCTACCGCCCATTTCACTTTCCATGTAGGTATAAATAAATATCCTCTAGCGCCTTCACCGCATCGCCGGCGGCAATGTTGTTTTGGTGATATAAGCCGTCCGTGCAATCGCCCGCCGCCCAAACACCCGACGCGCTCGCCCCATTGTTCACGGGGCTCGCCCCATTGTTCACGGGGCTCGCACGCTGCGTTTTTGGGTCAGTTACAATTTGTCCGTATTCCGTGCGCTTCACAATTTCTTTTACAAAATCAGTTGCGGGTACCGAGCCGATTTCCACAAACACACCCTCCACCGCGAGTTCTTTTTCTGTGCCCGTTGCCTTGTCTTTGTAAACGATTGCTTGTACAAACTTTTCGCCCTTTACTTCCGTAATGTCTGCATTTTTGATGACATGCGTTTTCGGATTTGCAAGCACTCGTTCAATAATTATTTCATCCGCCCGAAATGTATCACCGCGATGGATAATCGTTACCGAAGGGCAGTAGGCAAGTAGTTGTGCAACTGTTTCAAACGCCGCGTTTCCGCCGCCTACCACCGCAACATTCTTCCCTGCAAAGACAGGTCCGTCGCACGAGGCGCAGTATGTAATGCCGCGATGTTCCAATCGGTCCGCGCCTTTTGCGGGAAGTTTGCGGCGGCTACTCCCCGTAGCCACGAGAATAGAGCGCGAATCATACGCACCCGCATCGGTCGTTACGCGAAAACCCGAACCAACTTTTTCCACTCGCGCTACCCACTCGCCGGCGCGTATATCAACCGTATCCGCCGCGTATACGCGCAGGTGCGCCTCCAGATTTTTCGCCAGTTCCACACCGTCCAGCCGCACGGTTCCAATCCAATTTTCAATGCCGGTTGATACATTGCTCTGTCCGCCGAAGTCCTTTGTAATAAAAACGGTCTTTAATTTTTTCCGCGCCGCATACACCCCCGCCGCCACCCCCGCAGGCCCTCCGCCAATAATTGCTAAATCGTAGAACATACCACAAAGCATACCACAGTTGTTCTTACTTTTTCGATACGCGCAAGAGAAGAACTGAAAATAATTGAACAACCAATTGAGGTATTACGCATTTGCGGGGCGGCGCGTAATGCTATCAAGCGGAAAGCAAAGACGATTCCCGAACTACTTAAACTTCGTATCAGTGATGTTTTTGGATGGGGTGAATGGGGATCTATTGTCCACACAATAGTCGCACTTGTAGAATTAGGATATTCAGAAAAGGATGGACCGTTTCTCTCAAAACAGGATTTTGCACTTATGATGCGCAAAAACTCTGTTTATCGAAATATTATGAGATTGGATGATAGATGTATCATTACCACAAAGTTCAAGCTTTGGTTCAATGAAGCAATTCATGGATATCAGTACAACACCGAGTATCGCTCGAACCGCAAATATGTCGTTAAACCCTTTGAGGTCCCATCTCAGTAGATTAATCAACTTTAAACCAGCCGCGAAGGCTGGTTTTTCTTTACACATACAGACATTTTGCCCTCCTCGTCGGCGGGCAGGCAAAATGACTGGATACACTATCTTTAGCGATCGTCAAAGTTAGTGTATGTCAATAATTCTATCTTACTTGCAAGTAAGATAGAAAACACATAAGCGAGTAAGTAACTTTGCCGATACGATGAATATTATTTCTTCGCCCGCCTGAGAAATGCCGGCACGGCACCCCAGTCGTCATCTTCGTTTGCTCCTGATTTCTTTTCTTCCGGCTTTGTTTCTTTTGTATTTTGCACTATTGGCGGAACGGGGATGCTCTGCTTGCCGCGCTTGTCGTCGTCGCTTCCGCCCATCAGCCCCGTGAAGAGCGACTTGCGCAGAGACGCGCTTTCTGGAAAACCAGACGCAATCACTGTAATCTTAATTTCACCTTTCTTAAGTTTTTCGTCGCGAATAGTTCCGAAAATAACTTTGGCATTCGGGTCAATTGATTCGGTAATAATTTTCGCAGCCTCCTGTATTTCAAACATCGTTAGGTCGTCTCCGCCCGCAATAGAGAAGAGAACGCCCTTTGCGCCGTTGATAGACACTTCAAGGAGCGGGGAATTAATGGCGATTTTCGCCGCTTCTTCCGCGCGCTTGTCGCCCGTCGCGCTTCCTATACCCATCAGCGCCGAACCCGCGTTTTCCAAAATTGCGCGGATGTCGGCAAAGTCAAGATTGATAATACCAGGAGTGGTAATAAGGTCAGAGATTCCTTCCACTGCTTGCCGCAACACCTCATTGCTCATAGCGAACGCGGTTTTTAGGGATGTATCTTTGGTAATGGAGGCGAGCAAACGGTCGTTCGGAATCGTAATAATCGCATCAACATTCTTGCGGAGTTCCTCCAGCCACTGGTCGGCAATTTTCATCCGCTGAGAACCCTCAAAGAAAAATGGCTTGGTGGTAACGGCGACGGTGAGCGCCCCGAGTTCTTTTGATGTTTTTGCAACCGACGGCGCCGCACCGCTAAAAGTGCCGCCGCCGAGGCCTCCTGTGATGAATATCATATCGGCGCCTTTCGTCGCTTCTTGTATTTCTTCTTTGTTTTCTTCAACCGCGCGCTTGCCGACTTCGGGGTTCATACCGGCACCGAGCCCGCGCGTTACATTCTTTCCTATATGGATTTTTTTCTTTGCAAGTGCATTATGCAAGTCCTGCGCATCGGTGTTAATCGCAACAAACTCAACCCCCCTCACTTTGGAGTTAATCATATGGTTCAGGGCGTTCTTGCCCGAACCGCCGATACCGAATACCTTTATTCGCGCGAACGCTTCAACTTCGGGTGTAATGAGAGGCATAGTTGAGTTTTGTTATTAATGTTTTTGCATCATAGCACTGTTTTAGAAAAGACAAGAGTTGACACGATAGTTGTGCTATATCTTGATGTAAGCCGTTTTTTGAGTTATACACATATCCACAGTTGCTCTCTATTGTGTGTGAAACATTAGTGGATATAATGTACACATAGTGTGGATAAGTGGATAAGTCATGCACATACCGGTTCTTTTACATAAAGTAGTTTCCGAGCTCCGCGTTAGTCCCGGAGAAATTTTTCTGGATTGCACGATGGGGAACGGAGGGCACACAATAGCGGTCGCGCAGGCGGCGGCGGGTCCGATTGTCGCAATCGGAATAGACGAAAACGAAGATGCGCTCGCTCGTGCGCAAAGCGCGCTCGCTCGCGCCGGAACACCCGCAAAATTATGGAACGGCAATTTTCGCAATTTAGATAAAGCACTTGCGGAGAATGGTGCGGATTCTGCGGACGCGATTCTCTTTGACCTAGGTGTTTCTTCCGAAGAGTTGCTTGAAAGTGGTCGCGGATTTTCTTTCGCGAAAGACGAACCACTTCTTATGACTTTTCGAAAGAGTGCAATTGGTGGTGGAGTTACAGCGCACGAAGTTGTAAATCGTTGGAGCGAAGAAAACCTCGCAACGATTATTGAGGGGTTTGGCGACGAGCTGTATGCGAAGCGCATTGCGCACGCGATTGCGACTGCACGCGAGCCCCGTGAACAATGGGGCGAGCGCGCGCCGATAGAAACGAGCCGCGCACTTGCAGACATCGTTGCGTCCGTCGTGCCGCGAAAAGGCAAGACACATCCCGCAACGAAAACCTTTCAAGCGATTCGGATGGCGGTAAACGACGAACTGCCGGCGCTCGCGGAAGGATTACAAAAAGCGCTTGCAGCGCTCCGCGCCGGAGGTAGAATCGCCGTTATTTCGTTCCATAGCGGAGAAGATAGGATAGTGAAAATGTTTTTCAAGGAATCGGAAAAAAATGGAGTGGGAACAACAAGCAAGAAGCCAGTCGTTCCGTCTTCAGAAGAAGTTTTAGAAAATCCGCGCTCACGAAGCGCAAAATTGAGAATTTTTGTAAAAAATAAATGAAAGCAATTTCAATACCATATTATAACGAGAGAACACACGCGCACCGCGTGCTCTTTGCATGCGTCGCGCTCGCGGCGCTCGCGCTCCTTATAACGAACGCAGTTTTTGTCGGGCTTTCTGTGCGCGAGGCGGCAGCAGGCGCGCGCGCTTCCGCGCGCGCCGATGCACTCGCAGGGCGCATTGCCGAGCTTGGAGCCGGCTCATCTGTGGTAAGTATTGTAACGCCGCGCGATGCGGAAGCGCACGGTTTTGCACCCCCATATTCTCTTTCTTATGCAACGAAGCGGTCGCTCGGACGCCTGCCTGCGCAGGCAGGGGTCTCTCTCGGCAATGAGCTTTGACCCGACGCACAGAATTCGTTTTTTAGGATGGTGCGTTGTGGCGGCGACGCTACTATTCGGCGCGCGCCTTTATTTCTTACAAGTCGTGCGCGCAGAAGAATTCTTGGCGCGCGCTGACCGTCAATATGCCGAATCGAGCGCAGGGTTGTTTAATCGCGGCGACATTTTCTTTACTGCAAAAAAAGGAGAGAGAGTCGTCGCGGCTTCGCAAAAGAGCGGCTTTACGCTCGTTCTTGATGCAACGAAAGTCACAGACGCGGAAGCCGCGTATGCCGCGCTCGCTCCGTTTATAACGATGTCGAAGGACGAGTTCCTCGCGCGCGCACGCAAGACGGGCGACTCGTATGAAGAAATTACACGCCGCCTGCCCGAAGACGCGGCGGCGCGCATTGAGGAACTCAGTATTCCCGGCGCAGTGCTCGCGCGCGAAAGGTGGCGGTTCTACCCGTCGGGCGCACGCGCGGCGCACGCGCTGGGATTCGTCGGCTACGGCGAGGAGGACTCGCTCGTCGGGCGGTACGGGCTGGAGCGTTACTACGAAGATACGCTCCGTCGCGCTTATATTTCTCCATATAAGAATTTTTTTGCGGAGCTTTTGGGTTTTGCGAAAGGCGGTGCGGAGCAACTTGCCGGCAATGTGTCGGTCAGCATTGAGCCGTCAGTAGAGTCGTATGTGGAACAAGCGCTCCGCGCAGTAGGCGAAAAGTTTTCTTCACGCGAGACGGGTGGAATTGTGATGGACCCGCGCACGGGCGAGGTGCTTGCAATGGCGGCGTTCCCGTCGTTTGACCCAAATAATTTTCAGAAAGAAAAGGATTGGCGCGTATTTGTGAACCCACTTGTAGAAAATGTGTACGAGTTTGGTTCTATTATGAAGCCGCTCACAATGGCGGCGGGTATAGACGCGGGCGCGGTTACACCGCAGGCAACTTATTATGATAAAGGGTTTTTGGAACTTGACGGAAAAACCATTTACAATTTTGATAAGAAAGGGCGCGGCACGGTTTCTATGCAGGAAGTATTGAACCAATCGCTCAACACTGGTGCGGCGTTTGTCGCGCTCAAAATGGGTACGGAAAACTTTGCAGAATATCTTCGTTCGTTTGGCGTTGGAGAAGAAACAGGAATTGATTTGCCGAACGAAGCGTCTGGTCTTGTGGCAAACCTAAACAGTCCGCGGCAGATTGAGTACGCAACAGCATCGTTCGGGCAGGGGATTGCACTCACGCCGATTGCGATGACGCGCGCGCTCGCCTCTCTTGCCAACAAAGGAATGCTGCCGAATCCGCACCTCGCAACACGCATTTCGTATGAGCTTGGGACTTTTTCGCATCCGTCGTTCGGCGAGTCCAATAAAGTACTATCGTCCGAAACGGTTGGGGAAGTAACGAAAATGCTTGTACAGGTTGTAGACAAGGCGCTTCTAGGCGGTTCTAAAAAGCTTGAACACTGGAGCGTCGCCGCTAAAACAGGCACCGCGCAGATTGCGAAAACAAACAGCGGCGGGTATTCCGAAGACAAATTTCTGCATTCGTTCTTCGGCTATTTCCCCGCCTACGAGCCGCGGTTTATCGTATTCTTATATACAGTAGAGCCGAAAGGCGTCTCGTTTGCTGCAAACACGCTTACCGAACCGTTTTTTGATATTGCAAAATTCTTGCTCAACTATTACGCCGTGCCGCCTGACCGATAACGGTGTATAATAATAGATATGCAAAATATAAAATATACAAAAGAATACGCAGTGTTCCTTTTGCGCCTCGCGCTCGGCTGGCTCTTTTTTTATGCAGGGATTACAAAAGTGCTGAATCCCGACTGGACTTCTGCGGGGTATTTGGAAACCGCGAAAACATTTTCAGGATTTTACAATTGGCTTGCGTCGCCTGATATTATTCCGTTTATAGATTTCATAAACGAGTGGGGGCTTACGCTTCTCGGCGTATCGCTTATTCTCGGGCTTTGGATGCGGTGGAGCATTCCTCTTGGCGCGCTCCTTATGCTACTTTATTATTTACCAATTCTTGATTTTCCGTACCCAAATCCGTACTCTTTTATAGTAGACGAACATGTTGTCTACGCGCTCGCTCTGCTCGCGCTTTGGGCATTGCGCGAAACGCGTGCGTGGAGTTTAGATGCGTATTATAAGATTAAATAATGAACATCAGTAATTTTCTCAAGCTCGCGATTTCCATCGCAATTACAGAAAGCGAATGAAAAAACAGCGGAGCGCGCGCTCCGCTGTTTTTTGTTTACAACCTGCACTTTTTTACACAGATGAGGCATGCGCCAATCCTGTGGACTAGTGTACTGTTTTTATTTGTAAAAAATTAGTATATATATGATAATGGGGTAATTATGACGAACATTCTTAATGCGATTTTAAATATTAACCACTTTCGGCAAAATAATTTGAAAGGATACGCCACGCAATACCTCAACAGAATCAACGCTGTGGGTGAACAACTAGAATATTATGTGAAAGATGCATTCACTAACTCTTTTACAGTAGATCAGTCTCAAAAAGAATCCGCTTATCAGAGAGTGTTTGCGTATCTAGGTAATCAAAACAACCCTCCAGACGCCATACTTTTACAAGGAGATGCGTTTGAAATTAAAAAAATGGGTACTCCTAGGAGCATTCTTGCCCTTAACAGTTCATATCCGAAAGATAAGCTATATCGCACTGATAATCGTCTTACTGCAGAATGTAAGAGATGTGACGGTGGAAGATGGCTGAAAAAAGATATTTTTTATATTGTTGGTTATGTTGCATCAGGAATCTTAAAACACTTATTTTTAATTCAAGGATTATGTTATGCAGCGGATAAATCGATTTATGAAAATATGCACGCAAATCTCAAATCGCAAATTGGCTCAATAATAAGAGATGCTGGTCTTGAAGCGGCAAACACAGTAGAACTAGGAAGAGTAAGGCGTGTTGATCCTTTGGGAATTACTGAATTTAGATTGCGTGGAATGTGGGAGATCGAGAATCCAATGAGTGTGTTTTCTGGTATCTATGAATTCAATAAAGAACACAACTTTTCGCTTTGCGCTATTTTAAAGAGGGATAAATACGCACTTTATTCAGCGGTAGATAGAAATACTATAGAGCATACAGAAAATATCTCTGTGTCAGATGTGTCCGTAAGAAATCCTAACAATCCTGCAGAAGAGATGCCGGTGAAGTTGATAACATTACATTGGTAAATGAAAGTCGTATCTTTATTTTCAGGTGCAGGTGGTTTAGACCTCGGTTTTAAAAAAGCTGGGTTTAATGTTGTATGGGCAAACGAATATGATTCGGCAATTTGGGAGACATTTGAGCATAATTTTCCAGAAACTAAACTAGACAGAAGAAGTGTTGTAGATGTTCTTAGTTCAGATATTCCGTCTGCCGATGGCATCATTGGCGGTCCGCCTTGTCAAAGCTGGAGCGAGGCGGGTGCGGGGCGCGGCATAAACGACAAGCGTGGGCAGTTATTTTTTGAGTACATAAGAATCTTGAAGGAAAAACAACCACTCTTTTTTCTTGCAGAGAATGTAGCCGGCATACTCCATCCAAAACACAATGCTGCTTTTTCGGAAATAATTCAGCAATTCAAAGATGCTGGATATGTTGTGTCCGGAAAGCTCTTAAACGCGCATGATTATGGCGTACCGCAAGACCGTCTGCGTGTTATTATCGTCGGCTATCATAAAAAATTAAACAAAAAGTTTGAATTTCCAGCACCAAGAGATTACAAACCAGTCTTGAAAGATGCTATTTGGGAATTAAGAAAAGCAAAACCGGCAAAAGAAAGAAACAAGACAAATACGGATATAGAATTATGGGCACCAAATCATGAATACATGAATGGCGGATTTTCAACAATTTATATGTCACGCAATCGCGTGCGTAGTTGGGGTGAACCCTCATTTACCATACAGGCGGGTGGGCGGCATGCGCCAATCCACCCTCAAGCACCTAAAATGATATTCATTGAGCAAAACAAAAGAATATTTGTTCCTGGCAAAGAATGTTTGTACAGACGGCTTTCAGTTCGTGAGTGCGCTCGGATACAAACATTTCCGGATAATTTTGTTTTCAAGTATTCCGATATTGCGGATGGATATAAAATGGTCGGTAACGCTGTGCCAGTTGAATTTGCATTGGATTTGGCGCAAAAGATATCGAGTGATTTATACTGTATTATTCGCGTAAACAGATCAGCCGAGAAATTAGTAAACTTTTCGACTCAAATTGCAGAATTAACACATGTAGGTGTATAAACACCTTTTAATTTAAGCATCGGTGTTAGATAATAAACTCCTATGTTGAAAAAAATATTGAAATGGACGGGGGTAATTATTGTTGTTGCATTTGTGGCTGTGGTGATTGGGCGGGCGGTGTATTTTGTGAAGCAAGATAAGACAAAGGCGGTGGTGGAAAAAATACATAACACAAAACTTGCGCTTGCGGATGTGCTCGGCGACAACTTGCCGCCAGTGCCGGAAAATCCTGACGCGACTGTTGTAGGCGTGGACACAAACAAGAACGGAATCCGTGATGATGTGGAACTCGCGATTTTTGCGGAGTATCCGAACTCGGCGCGTACTCGCGCCGTGCTCTTGCAGTACGCGCTGGCTCTGCAGATGGAAGTAACGCAAGAGTTAGTGAATACAGGGACTGTTATTGCAGTGGCGCAAGACAGATCCCGTGCTTCCAAATGTATAGGTGATGCAGTACCACGAAACACACTAGAAGAATTTATCAAAGTTACGAACATATACACGGAGTTTGTAACAAAACGACAAATCAATACCCCGGCACGGGATAATGCACAAAAGAAATTTTACAAACATCTTGATAGTTATTCTGATCTTGATGATATATGCGACATAGATTTATCTACATTGCCCAACTAATAGTTTTAATTCTTTCTCCCGTTTTTGTTTTCTCGCAAGCGGTGTGTTCTTCATCTGGTTATACCATTCTCACCATAAATGGTGTTTTGACAGATGAACGAGAAGCACAGATAAATAAAGAAAAACTATCTGCGCTTTTTGGGTTTTCCAAAGGAACTTTTAATAGTGAAAAAATAACTTTTGATTATCTCCACAACCCCTCCCACTTTGCCGGAGGAGGAGACATTGCAAAAACACTTGCGCAGATGATGAACGACGGCAAAGAGGTGGACGATTACGACCTGACGGAAATGCTGAAGAGCGCGAGCGAGAAGGTGAAGACGCGCAAACTCCTGATTGTCGGACATTCACAAGGCAATTTCTACGCCAATGCGTTTTACAAAAAAGCAAGCGTTCCGCTTGAATCCACGGCCGTGTATAGCGTCGCAACGCCGTCCAGTTATGTCGCCGGAGGCGGGGAGTACATCACTTCAGAAACCGACAAAATGATTGCGGGGCTCGTCGCGCGCGTCTTGCGCAAAGACATTCTGCCTCCCAACACGCGGATAGAAGAAGTGGCGAACGACACAGGTCTGACTACTGGGCACAGCTTTTCCGATGTGTACCTGAAATACCGCGGCGCGGAGATTGTCGGTGGGATTGAGGCGGCACTCGGCAAACTAAAATCTGAACCCTCCTACATTCCTAGGAATGTAGGAACATCAGAAAATACCACCACCACATGTATCCCC
>Ga0209541_10000966_pt1 | contig 57173 bp, 54 predicted proteins | sample RifCSPlowO2_01_FD_184027 | JGI IMG/M metagenome (GOLD analysis project Ga0209541, IMG submission 184027) | Groundwater microbial communities from Rifle, Colorado - Rifle CSP2_plank lowO2_0.1 (SPAdes) (version 2) | ecosystem: Environmental > Aquatic > Deep subsurface > Groundwater | place... | reverse complement strand
TCAGCATCAACATACGCATCTTCTTCTTTCAATTTTCTTTTTATTTCCAAAGCTCTTCTAGTAGGTTCATGTGTGATAACAACATCATTATCCTCAGATAAATCAAGAATATGTTCAGCTAATCTAATCGCTTGAGTTCCCTTCCCAGTATAGTCTCCGCCTTCCAAAACAACAAATAAACCATTATTAGGTCTTAAGACTAAACTCATTTCAAACCGCCATCCTCGCATTAGATTCCCATTTGTGCGGCTTATAACCCTTTACACGAATAACATCTTTAGCAGGTAATTCAATAGCTTCCATTAACGGAATATCAGCAATTTCTACTGTAGGAGACTCTTTAGGTTCTATAGAAAGTTGTGTCAATATAGTTGGAATATGATCCTTTCCATCATGTAATTCTCCTTCAGGAAGTGCTTGACTTAAATACCAATCCCTAACTTCTAAAAAACCATCTTTATCTGTAACATCTTTGACTCTTCTTTGAAACTCTTGTACATTATCAGGATTCATCCAAAAATCTGCTCGAGGAGGAACTCCTAAATAAGCATGCACATTCATAAAAGTATGAATAAATCTTCTAGGTTCTAAACCAACTTCTTTAGCGATTAAATGCAAGAAAGCAGCATCTTGAGCATCATTATAAGGAACGCCCAAAAGCACATCGCATGATCTTTGTGCAGCATGTAAATCTAATTTATTTCCATATACAGTAAATTGATGCCAGAAAGGACATGGACCTATTGCCATAGAAGGTAAGTCTTCAGGATTCCATGCAGTTAAAATATGATATCTTGAACCTGGTTTTTCTTTGATTCCATTAACTAAATTTTCTAATTGATCTAATTCTCCACCATCACGAGTAGGCCAGTGTCTCCATTGAAATCCATAAACAGGACCTAAATCTCCATCTTCCTCGCCTCTTCTTAATCTTTCTTCCCATAATTTAAATCCTTCAGTCCATCTTTCACTATGTTTTGGAATTTGTTTATCTAAACCCGCATTTTGCAAATATTTTTGAAAAGCATTAGCATTCCAATAGTTAACATTTCTATCGACTAAAGACCTCACACTTCTATCCCCTCTTAATTTCCAAAATAATTCTTCAAAAGCAAGTCTTGGGAAAATTTGTCTTGTTGTTACCAAAGGAAAACCTTCTCTAACATCAAATTCATATTGTTCCCCAGAAATCCCCAAAATATGCTCTTCAGTTCTAGGTTCATATTGGACTTCTCCACCAGTTAGAATTTTTCTTAGAAGATTATGATATTGTCTCATCCAATTCTAAAATCAAAATTTATATTTAAACATTTATAGACTCTATAATCTATTTTCTTTTTCCCAAAGGAATTCTTGTATATTTCTTGCATTCCAAACAATAGATAACAACATGGTTTTTATTTATCCTTACCCTTGAATTAACACCGGGTTTTAAATAACTGTAACAATGCTTGCAAAATTGCCTTTTATACTTTTTAGGCATTTTTAATTGAACTTTCATAGCTATTTTTCTGGCTAATTCAACATACCTATTGCTTAATTTTTTATTTTTCTTAAAAATACTTTCAGCTTCTTCAAATAATTTTCTTATTCTCATTATTCCAATCTTAGCAGACATAGAATTATTTTAGATTTAGAATTATTTAAATGTATTCCACAATTTCCTGCCAGTTTCTAACTCTTGCAATTCCTTTAGGTTCTTCATTTCTATTAGCAGGGCTATCCATTAATAAAACCTCAATGCCTAAATCTCTGCATTCTTCAGCATAAACTACAGAATCCTCAATCATTACATAAGCACCTTTGCTTTTAGGATCGCTAAATCTTTTTAAATAATGGTTTGTTGCAAAATAAATCTGCCCTGTGAATGTTCCTGGAAAATATCTTTCTACATTTTCTTCAGTTATTCTTCTGCAGGATAAAACCCTTGAAGTAATAGCAACAAAACTATGTCCATTATCCCTCAATCTTATAACACCTTCAACAGCACCATCAACAGGTTTAATATCCTTGAACTCTTCTGTTTTCAAAAATTCGTCCATCCTTCTCCTTGTTTCTTCATCACCACAGCCAAATACCTCTCCTAATCTATAGGAATGAAAGTCTTTTTTTCTTAAATCAGTTCCATACTCTCTATTATGAAATTCCGCTATAGCAGGGATTAAATCAAGCAAAACATCATCTATATCTGAAGCAATTAACATACATTTTCGATTTCAGTAATCTTTAAATAAATTTAGTTAGTGAAATAAATATACCAAACACAATATAACTTATATACTGTAGAATATACATCTATATAAATAACGTAGTATACTATCACTACAGTATGTTGTTATTGACAAATTTTAAAACACAACATATTGTGGTACAATGAAATGTCCATTTTGTGACAGCAAAGAAACAAAAGTAGTAGATAAAAGAGACTCAGACGAGATTACAAGGCGAAGAAGAGAATGTTTGAACTGTAAAAAACGCTTCACAACCTACGAGAAAACAGACTCTCCACATCTTGTTATACTAAAAAAAGACCAGAGAAGGGAAAGTTTTGACAAAAACAAGCTTAAAACAGGGTTGTTAAAAGCATGCGAAAAACGCCCTGTTCCTGTAGAAAAGGTTGAGCAGGTAGCAGATAAGATCGAAGCTGAATTATTGCAGCTAAAAAGAAAAGAAATCCCTTCAACATTAATAGGCGAGAAAGTTATGAAGGAGCTAAAAAAAATAGATAAAGTCGCATACATAAGATTTGCGTCTGTTTATAGGGATTTCAAAGACGTTGATGATTTCAAAAAGGAAATAAAAGAATTAAAATGATAAAAATGAGAGGTGAAATGAATGCCTAAAGCATTATTAGATTATGAAACAACAAGAAGTTTAAGAGATATATTAGCAGGAGAAACTGATGGAAATTTAAATTTAAGTTCTAACGCATCTTTAGTATTTGATACTGTTTATAATGGTAGATTAGAAGATGGAACACACGAAACAATTCCTTATAGAATGGCCGCCGTAGCAATAGATGTTGCAAGTCAGGATTTAGTATACTTGCCAGAAAACATGCCTAAAGAACAAAAACTTAGACATGTAGAAGGGAAAGCCAGGAGCTATCTAGACTTATACACATCAAATAGATTTAGAGCAAACACACCAACAAATATTAACTTTGGAAGATGGAGAGCCAATTATGGAGATGATGGAGAGAGAACAGGTTATGTAATGAAAGATCAATTAGGGTCTGCTTGTTTTGTTATTCCTATTGAAGATACATTTGGAGAATCTGTTGAAAATCTTGAAGATGGAATTTTAGAAGCATGGGTTACTCAACAAATGCTTCATAAAGGCGGAGGGGGAACTGGGTTCTCTTTCGATTCTCTTAGACCAAAAGGGTCTATAATTGGTTACGATCCGCATGTAGACGGATTACATTCAATAAATTGGGATACAGATAGGGGGATATCTTCAGGATATGAATCCTTCCTTAATTTTTTCTTCAATCAAGCAACTGATGCTGTAAAACAAGGAAATTCTAGAAGAGGGGCGAATATGGGTATTCAAAGGATAGACCATATGGACTTCCTAGACCATGTCTATGCAAAATTTGGAAGAACAAGAGATAGATCAGAATATAGAATTAAGAATTTTAATTTAAGTCTAGCAGTAACAGATGAGTTTATGGAGGCAGCATTAGCAGGAGAAACTTATACTTTATATAATCCACACAGAGCAAGATTTAGGGAAATCCTTGGTGAGGATGCAGAATTAGTAAGAAAAGAAGATCTAGCAACTAGAGAGCAATTTGAAGCAATTATGGAGAGAAATTCAAGAAATCTATTCGCACCCGTTACAACACCAAATATGTATTTAGGAAATGATGGAGAAGAAGTGATAAATGCTTACAGTGGAGAAAGAATTGGTAGGGTAGTGAATGGGATAGTTCATATAGAAGCAACAAGAGTTTTAGATATAATTTCTCAATTATCTCACTCAAATGGAGAACCGGGAATGGTATTCCTAGATAGGATGAATGAATATAATCCTATTTTGTTTGATAAAGAGATTACTGCTACCAATCCCTGCGGAGAACAACCTTTAGAAGCATATACAGCTTGCAATTTAGGGTCTGTTAATGCAGGGAAATTCGTCAAGTGCGACACTTTTGAAACAAGGGATTCTATTAATCTAGAAGCTAGAATAATGGAAGATGAATTTACAAGAGTAGAGGAAAAACCCGATGGAGTGATTAGGGTCGTATATATGGATTGGGAGTCTTTGGAAGATACCATCGAAACTGCTATGTATTTTCTTGATGGAGTTATAGATAGATCAGATTTCCCTGGAGAAAAAATAACTAGGGCGGTTAAAGAAACTAGGAAAGTTGGTCTTGGTTATATGGGCGTTTGGGACGCTATGGTATTGATGAAATTAAGATATGGTTCAGAAGAATCATTCAAATTTGCTGAAGCATTAGCAAAAAGATTACATGACAAAGCAAATGAAGCATCAGAAAAAATGGCAGAGGAGAGGGGAGTATTTCCATTATGGGAAACAAGCTTCTATAACCCTGGATCTGATTTGTACAAATGGTTTATGTCAGACCCAAATACTATCATAGATAAACATAGGGGTTCAAGAGATCTAAGTAAAAAAGTAGAAAGAAATAGGAGAATGAGATATGGATTTAGGGCGAGAAATTCATACCAGACAACTGAAGCTCCAACAGGAACAATAAGAAGAACCTCTGGGGAAAGAGATGAAGAATTAGGTTTAGATAATCTTGCAATCTCTTCAGGAATAGAACCAATATATACTCTAATAGAACAATCAAATATAATGAACAGAAGCGTGGAAGATACATCCTGGGCAGCTGTGCAACTATTTAAGAGAGAAGGAATTTATTCTCCGGAATTAATGAAAGCAATAAGAGCAAATAAAGGAAGCGCCTTCATTTATAGCACAACCCCGCCAGAAATTGCAGAAGTTTTAAGAACAATTCCAGAAGACGTTAGAGATGTATTAGTTACAGCAGCGGGAGGGGATATTACAGATGATTCCTATGAAATAACAAATCACCAACATACAGGAATGTCTATAAGTTTCCAAAGATGGAATAGAAGTGCAAATAGCAAAACGAATAATCTACCTGCTTCAGCAACAACTAGAGATATGAGAGATGCATGGGTAGAATTATGGAAAGGTGGAGCAAAAGGAGGAACAATTTATGTGGATAGGAGTAGGAAATTCCAAATACTAAATACTGTAGTTGATGGAGAAAGAAATAAAGAAAAGAAAAGTGGATCAAGAAGACCTTTCTTGCAAAGATCAATAACACTTGAATTACCTTATACTTCTTCTACTCCAAAAGAAGGAGTTGGAGACATTGATTTTGATCCAGATAGATGTTTTACTACACTAACATTTAATGGAGTCAATGGTCATCTTACAGGTGTTTTCCAAAATATCCCAGAAACAGATCCTGAGAGACTTTCTGCAATTACTGATAGAAATATTGAAAGATCAAGAGCTCTGAAGAACGGTAGACCTTTAGATGATGTTATTGCAGATTTAGAAAAAATTAGGTACCAATCTGGAAGAACAGGAGTAGCAGTTGATGAGGCAGTAATGAATGGTTCTGATGAAAGGATGAGATTCCAGGTAGAAGGGGCAACAACTACAGAAAATGAGTTAAAAGCATTTTATGTTGCTAGGTTTTTGACAGTAGGAGGAACAAATCTGGACCCAGAATCCATAAATGAAAAAATTTTAATGTATGAATCTGGAGAAGTCACCTTAAGATCTATAATTAATACTAAAGGGAGATTGACTATAGAAGAGGGTAGTAATGGTAATCCTTCTATTCTTGGGGGGAACAAAGTGATAAAAGTACCAGAAGGCACACCTGTAAATCTTTGCCCAGAATGTGGTTAATTATATACTTTCTACCACAAAAATCCTTTTATATTTTCTTTATTTTTAATTATCAATGATAATAGGTATTACTGGAACATTAGGTGCAGGAAAAGGAACTGTTGTTGAATTTCTGAAACAAAAAAGGTTTATTCATTTTTCAGTAAGGGATTTTTTAACAGAAGAAATAAAGAGAAGAAATTCCGAAATTAACAGGGATAATATGTTGATAGTAGCTAATGATTTAAGAGAAAAATATTCGCCAAGTTACATAGCGGAAAAATTGTACGAAAAAGCTAAACATGAAACAAAAAATTGTGTTATAGAAAGCCTAAGGTCTGTTGGGGAGATTGAATCTTTGAAGAATAAAGGGACATTTTACTTAATAGGTATAGATGCCGATATCAAAATAAGATATGAAAGAATAATACAAAGACAAAGTCATTTAGATAATGTAACTTTCGAAGAATTTGTAGAAGATGAAAAATTAGAAACAACTTCTGAAGACCCGAATAAATCTAATGTAATAAAATGCATTAAACTGGCGGATTTTAAAATAGAAAATAATGGAACTTTAGAAGAATTAAGTAAGGAAATTGATAGAATCTGTACTGAAATTAAGACTAAAAGTCCAAGACCCAGCTGGGATGAGTATTTTATGGAAATTGCAAAAACCGTGGCATTAAGAGCAACATGCGACAGAGGTAAAAGTGGTTGTGTAATTGCTAGAGATAAAAGAATTTTAGTTACCGGTTATGTTGGAAGCCCGATTGGTGTGCCTCATTGTGATGAAGTAGGTCATCAGATGAAAACTATGATTCATGAAGACGGCTCGCAGACCCAGCATTGTGTAAGAACAACACATGCAGAACAAAATGCTATTTGTCAGGCAGCTAAAATAGGCGTTTCAATAGATGAAGCAACAATTTATTGCAAAATGACTCCATGCTCTACTTGTGCTAAAATGATAATAAATTCAGGAATAAAAAGAGTTGTGGCCGAAAAAGATTATCATGCAGCTGGCGATTCAAAAGAACTGCTTGAAAGAGCTGATGTAGTTTTAGAAATCTTAGGCAAAGTTGAAAAATATGAAAATCAGTAAACTAATTAGGGAATCTTATATGGTGTTTAGAAATGTAACGCTCCCTATGATCCTCTTCAAAAATATAATGCTCCCCATCATAACGAACTAATACTCCAGTATAAATTTCATGCGGGGTTAATATCTCTATTGTAACTTTCTCTCCTATTCTTTTTTCCAAAGGTTTAACACTTTCAGTCATTTTAGCTCAATAATTTTATCTCTTTTACCTTGTCTTTTAAATATTTGTGTTTTAATAAGTCTCTGACAAAACTAAATACATCTTTATATTTTCTTTTCAGCTCAACATAAACTCTTCCATCATCTCTTAATAATTTATAATTCTTATATTTTCTTTTAAAGACTTTTAAATGCCCTTCTTCTTTGATAGGAGGTCCAAAATGTTTATACTTTTCATTTAATTCATTCTCTTTGATAAAATACCAGAATTTAATATTTTTATCCCATTCCCAGTCATAATTTTCAACCTCATAACCTTCATCTTTTAATCTGTCTGCAATGAAATCCAGAGCTTTCAATAATTTACTTCCGATTATATCTTTCTTGCCTTTTAAAATTTTAACACCTAAAACCAAAGCTCCTTTTAATTTTTCATCATCAATACTTTTCATTTCAAAAAAGCTTTCATTTGGGTTTCTAGAAAATTCTTTAGCTTTTTCAATAAATCTCTCAAATTTTTCCTTGCTTAAGGCCGCAGCAGTATTCCTGTTATTCTGCACAGGATCAATCACGATTAAAGGGCTCTTCTTGCTTTCATTCAGTCCATCATAATGCTTCTCAATATCTATAACTAATCCTTCTTTCCATTTTTTGGAATTCTCAATTAATTTCTCAAAGCTTCCATAATAGACAGTTAATATTTCTAAAGTATACCCGCTAAATCCTTTAATATAAGACTCAGCACCATATAATTTATTAGCCTTGCAGAAAGCTTTTGTTAATCTTATTTCATCTAATATTTTCTTTCCTTTACTTTTAACCCATTTAACATGCAACGGACTGACATCAGTTATATTTTTAGCATCTTTAGCTTTCTTAATATCTAAGATAGGAACAACCTCAAAATTATATTCTCCTTGTTTAATTTGAAAATAATCCCTGCTTCCATGAATTTTTTTAATTGAAAATTTAGCTTCTTTAAGTCTTTTCTCTAAAATTTTGCTAATATCATCTTTAGAATATTTTTTATTAAAAATCGCAAAGACATCAATATCCGCATCGCCCCTAATCCATGTATCTTTGGCAACACTGCCTCCTAAAATTATTTTTCCTTCCTTTAGTTTCAAGCTTAATTTTGAAATAAAATGTTTGGAAATATCTGAAACTGTCTTTTTCTCATTCTTATCCGGAGTTATTTTCTTTAAAATACTTAGCATGAATGAATGTAATTAATTAATAGATATAAACTTTTTGTCTTATCTTTTCATATAAAAATTTCTCTTATTTTCTTCAAATTTTTCAATAGCATATCTCAGCATAGTTCTTGGCATTTCTTTGTAATATTTATTTAGAAACTCTTCTTCCTTTTTTAAGTCTTTTTTTCCGACTTCTCTTAACATCCATCCTACAGCTTTATGAATTAAATCATGCTTATCTTTTAATAATATCTCAGCAATTTTTAAAGTATCTTCAAATTGATTATATTTAATGAATTCAAAAGTGGAAACAATAGCCACTCTTCTCTCCCATAAATTATCAGACTTAGCCAGTTTATACAAAACCTCTTTTTCTTTGTTTAATAAAAAATCTCCTACTATCCTATTAGAAGTTAAATCCACTAAATCCCAATTATTGACATAATTTAAATTTTTTAGATAGAAATTAAAAACATTTTCTTTGTCTTTTTTATATTTATCAACTAAAATCAGTAAAGCTGTTAATCTTTCTTCATGTATCTTAGATTTCAATAAAGCATTTAAGTCATTTAATTCAATCTCATAATATTTTTTAGCTATTCTCCTTTGTTCCGGCACAGTTAACCCAAGAAAAACATCCCCTTCTCCATATTCTCCCATTTTAGTTTTAAAAAACCCTTGATAGATTTTAGCTTTTTTTTTATTAGCTTTGGATTGTAATTCTTTTTTTATTTGTTTTAACATCTTACTTTACTTAGAATTTAGATTTAAAAACTTTTAGACAAGCCAGTAAAAAAGCTTAAAAACCTTGATTTATCAATAACTATAAAGAGGTTAAGCCTCTAAGGTTGTTCTTAGAGTTTTTTAAAATGAATAACCTCGCCCTAAAGGACGAGGTATCCAATAACAAAAAAATGTCAAAAAGACCAAGAACCTTGGGACTGAGAAATGTAGTGTTCAATAGTTTCACTAGTTACATTTCCAACAGACCTGAAAAATTTTCCTGGACTCCAAAAGTGTCCTTTTCTAAAGTGTCTTCTCAACCAAGGATGCTGCTTCATGATTCTGTAAGCAGAGTATCCTTTGAAAAGTTGAAGAGCTTTAGAAACACTCATAGTTCTAGGAACTTCAACAAACAAATGGATATGATCCGGCTGAACAGAGAGTTCATAAATTTCAAATCCGTGTTTATCAGCAACTTCTCTCAAAACTTCTTCACAGAGAATTCTAAGTTTCAAAAACTTAAATGGATCTCTGGCATATTTAGGCTTCCACACAAAGTGGAAGGCATTCTGTCCTACAGCATGTCTAAATTTTTGTATGTTCATTTTTTTATCTCCTACGCAAATTTTTTAAAGAAAGCCCACTCTACTTTAAACCGGGTTGTTGAGTGCGCCAACTTCGTTGCGCACTTTTTATATTCTTTCAGAAACTTAAAAAACCATAGGAGGTACAGCTCTCCATATGCTAAAGCATATGGTATCTGATAATGTAATGAAAAAAATAGCATTAAGTTTTGATGTTGAAGAGTTTGATCTACCTAGAGAATTTAATTCTGATATTGATGATGAAGAAATGTATCAAATCAGTTATTATGGTTGTAAAAAATTATTAAATCTATTAGATGTTCCCGCTACTTTTTTTGTCACTGCTAATTTCGCTAAAAAATACCCTAAGTTGATTAAAGAGATAAGTGAAAAAAATGAGATCGGTTTACATGCAGATGAACATAAAGACAACTATGAAGATATGAGTTGTGATGAAGCTAATGAAAAATTGACTAAAGCCAAAAAAGAAATTGAAAAAATAATTAATAAAAAAATAAAAGGATTTAGAGCTCCAAGATTCTATCCCCCCGACTACAAATTATTAAAAAAATTAGGTTTTGAGTATGATAGTTCTTTGAATCCTTGTTTTATTCCTGGAAGATATAATAATATGTTTAAAAAAAGAAAAATACATTTTAATGAAGGACTAAAAGTAATTCCTGCTTCAGTTTATCCTGTAATTAGATTCCCCATGACTTTCTTATGTTTCAGATTTTTTAATAGATTTAGTCTAGTTTATGAAAAGATTGGAACTGTATTAAACAAAGAGTATGTTATTATGGTGTTACATCCCTGGGATTTTATGGATTTAAGGAAATTTAAGATTCCTTTTTTTATTAAGAAAAATTCAGGAGAAGTTATGTATGGGGTCTTTAAAGATTATATTAAATGGTGTAAAAATAAAGGTTATGGATTTACAACAATGGAAAAATTTTAGGATTTTAAATTTGTTACCATTATCGCTTCATAATCTCTGTAATATTGATTATATCCAGATTGCTTCTTCTATTTCAAGAATCTTCCTTACATCCATTATAAAAATTTCGTATTTTAAATAATTTATTTTTTACAAAATATATTAACTATAATATTAATTTATTTAAAGCTATTTTTTGGATATTATAATATGAAGAAATTATCTTTAATCAGTTGTTTTATTTTATCAATTATTGTTGGATTTGGAATTTACTTTTTAATCATTAATAGCTTAGTTGATGACTATATAGATAATTACTCAGATATTGGAAGAAGTGAAGCTATTCTTGAATTTTACAATAATCAAAGAGGAGGGGTTTTCTATTTAGGTTCTTCTTCAATAAAAGAAGACTTGGATATGGAAATTATTGATTCTATTAATGGGTTAGATAATTTTAATTTGGGGAATCCAGGATCTACCCCAATTAGAAGACTTATTGAGGTTGATAGTATCATAAAAGCTTCTCCTGAAACTGTTGTTCTTGGGGTCGGTCCCATGAGTTTTAGTGAAAAATGGTTATTTCCTTATGATCAATATGCAATTATTTCAAAATATGTTGAGGAGAATAACTTCTATAATGGATCCTATCCTTTGGGATTAAATAAATTTCAATTATTATTATACAAAAGAAAATTTGTTCCTAGTGCTTTATATATTAAATTTGATTTGTTATTTAAGAGAAAAGTGGTTTTCTATGGAGAATACAATTCAGATTTTAAATCTATTAATATTATTCCTCAATCTGGTAAGAAAACAGATTTTAATTTTTCAGAAAAGAATAATTTTCCAGAATATTATGTTAGCAATGAAACTAATAACGAAAAAATAGCTTTTGAGGAGATAATCAAGAGTTTAAAAGAAGAAAATATTGATGTTGTGATTATAAAAATTCCGTTAAATCCCTTACTTGAAATAGATTTAAAAGAGTATGATAAATTCATAGAAGATGTTTCAAAAAAATATGATGTTGAAATTTTAGATTATACTTTTGTTTATGATGAAAATTTATTCTATGATGCCAACCATCTTAATGAAGAAGGAAGAATAAGATTCTCGAGGTCGGTAGCTAATGCTATTCAATAGTTTTGAGTTCCTTATTTTTCTTGTAGTGGTTTTATTCTTAGTTTGGATCATAAAAAATAGAAATTACCAATATATTATATTACTTTTAGCGAGTTATTATTTTTATTGGTTTTCAAGCGGTATGTTTTTCTTATTATTGATTTTCTCTACATTATTAGATTACTATTGTGGAAGAGAAATTTATAATATAGATGATAAAAAAATAAAAAAGAGACTCTTATTGTTAAGCCTAGTTGGAAATTTAGGCATATTAGGTTTTTTCAAATATACTAATTTTGCCATTACTACTTTTAATAAACTGGGATTTAATTTTGAGTTGTTAAATGTCATTTTGCCGGTTGGTATTTCTTTCTTTACTTTCCAGACTATGAGTTATACCTTAGATATTTATTTCAAAAAACTAAAACCAACAGATTCATTATTAAAATTTGCACTGTATATAAGTTTTTTTCCACAATTGGTTGCAGGTCCTATTGTAAGGGCCATAGATTTTATTCCTCAGCTTAAAAACAGAATTTTATTTTCTTATTCTAATATTAAATGGGGATTATCTTTAGTTGGGTGGGGACTTGTAAAGAAGATGGTTTTTGCTGACAATGTTTCTGTAATAGCTGATTCTATTTTTTCAAATCCTCTAGACAAAAGCTCTTTTTTAATTATTTTAGGTGCCTTTGCTTTTGGAATACAGATATACTGTGATTTCTCAGGCTATAGTGATATTGCTATTGGTGTTGCGAGAATGATGGGATTCTCCTTACCACTAAATTTTAATAAGCCTTATTTTGCCAAGAATCCTTCTGATTTCTGGAAAAGGTGGCATATTTCATTGTCTTCCTGGTTGAGAGATTATTTGTATATTCCACTCGGGGGTAATCGTAGGGGTAATGTGGTTTATACTAACTTAATGATTACTATGGTTTTGGGGGGGTTGTGGCATGGTGCAGCTTATAATTTTGTTTTATGGGGCTTTTATCAGGGTATTTTATTAGTAGTGTATAAGCTTATTTCCGATAAAATAAGAATTAATAGTTTGATTTCTTTTATTATAACACAGTATTTTGTGTTTATGGGATGGATATTATTTAGAGTAAAAGATATGTCTCATATAATTTATTCCATAAAGAAATATGTGCTAATAGATTTCTCATTAATAGGTGTTTTGGATTTTTTTATTATTAATAAAACTCCAATTTTCTTATTGTTGCTTTTTTGCTATTTGCATTTTAATTCTTTTATTTTGAAAAATACCATTGATAGAATAAGATTCCTCAAATTGAGATATTGGTTCTTGTATGTTCTAATAATTGTTGTTATGTTATTGCTATTTACTCCTTCAGAAACTGCTGAGTTCATATATTTCCAGTTTTAGAAAAATTTAAAAGCCCAAAAATAAAGAAAAGTTTTATGTCAACCAGAATAATTATAATAATATCCTTTTTTTTATTTGTTCTAATTTTATTGTTTTTATTATTCATTTCAGGTGGATTTAAAGAAATTTTTGCTTATGAATTGCTTTGGAAATAAGAAATTAATCTTTCATGTAATATCTCGCCTACAACTTTATGACCTTCTACTGTTAAGTGCGATGCTACATCGAAGTATAAGCTATTGTTAATGTTTTTTTCCTTCATTTTAGGTTGTAGGTTTATTATTGGTATTGATTCTATTTTTCCCCATTCCTCAATATATCTTATCGACCAGTCAATATCCAATTGCTCTTCTTTCATTCCATGTGTCTGTATTGCTTCTTTTAATTTGCCTTTATCTACCTGCTCTTTCATAGGGATTATTGTAATAATCAAGGGAATATTTTTCTCTTTAGTTAGTTTTTTTAGGTTTAATAGAGTAAAATTAGTAATCTCTGGTTTAAAATTTGTTTCTCTAAATTCTTCTTTTTTCAGTATTTGGTATATTTCGACAGTTCTGTTTTCTGGCAGATTATTACCTTTAATATATTCTCCCTTTAGGTTGCTTAATAAGTTATAAAGAGAAGATTTTCTACTTAAGAAATTTCTAAGATTTGTTAATTTTCTCTCTGGAATTTTGTTTTTTACCAGTTTATCGCCTTCAAGTGTATATAGATTAGAACGTGCGTTTTTTAAGAAATCATAACCTGTGTAGAAATTAAATATTATTAAATCCGGATTATATTTGAAACCTTCTTCTTCTAAGTGAATTATTTCTTGCTGATTTTCATAAGCTTTTACAGCTAAATTTAATACTTCATAATCTTCACCCAATTTTACCTCTAGAATATTTTCAAAAGTAGAATCTAATGGCACTTCTAAACCTGCAATTATAGAATTTCCTATCATAATAATTCTAAAAGTGCCATTAGGTTTTTTGTATTTATATTCATAATCCCTTAAACCTTTAGAATTTATTTTTACATGTTGGGAAAATTCCTTGTTATCTATATTTTCTTCAAAAATTGTTTCCGCATTGGGCTTAAAAGCCCATCCTTTTGTATTACTATTGAGATAGATTCCTGTTGCTGAATTTAATTTATTTGTTGGAAAAGTAAGTCTTGATGCTAATTCTGCAAATGTTATTAGTAGAATTAAGACAAATACTATAAGTAAAAAGCTAAAAACTTTATTTTTTGTCTTTCTGTGCATAAATGGGTTGGAAATAATACTTTTTATAAGTTTTATTGTTTTGGAGTAAGTGATGAAACTATCAATAATTATCCCTGCTTATAATGAGGAGAAAAGAATTGGAGAAACATTGGATGGATATACAAAGTTTTTCAAAGATAAGTTAGGAAAAGACTTTGAGATTTTAGTAATCTTAAATGGCTGCAAAGATGATACTTTAAGTATTGTTAAAAAATATGATGTGAAATTCAGAAATATTAAAGAAGCTATTGGAAAGGGTGGGGCGATAATTGAAGGATTAAAAATGGCTAATGGTGATTATATTGGATTTGTTGATGCTGACAATGCTACACCCCCAAGAGCATTCTATGATTTATATGGAAAGATAAACGGTAATGATGGAATTATTGCCTCAAGATGGGTTAATGGAGCTAAGATTGGAAAAAAACAACCTATTTTGAGAAGAATTGCAAGTAGATGTTTCAATATTTTAGTCAGATTATTTTTTGATATTAGAGTTAGTGATACTCAATGTGGAGCAAAACTATTTAGAAAAGAATCTGTAAAAAAAGTTGTAAATAAGTTAGGAATTACCAATTGGGGATTTGATATTGATTTATTATACTTAATGAAAAGAAATGGATTTAAAGTTATTGAGATTCCAACTGAATGGAATGAACCTGGGGAGTCTCATTTGAATGTTAAGAGAACTTCTGTTCAAATGTTTTTTTCAGCCGGAAGATTAAGACTAATTTATTCTCCATTCAAGTTTATAGTAACAATATATGACAAGGTATTTGGTGATGGTTAAGATATCTATAGTTGTGCCTATTGCACCTGGAAGGAATGCTGAAGTGTTAAAATCACTTAAAAATGTTAATTATAATAAGAAAGATTATGAGATTATAATAGAGGAAGGTCTTAGTGCTTCTACTAATAGGAATAATGGTATTAGGAAGGCTAAAGGTGAAATCATCTTATTATTAGATGATGATGCTTATATTGATAAAGATTTGTTGAAAAATGGAGAAAGATTTCTTGAGAGATACAAAGACGTGGATATTGTTGGTGGGCCACAACTAACTCCTAAAAGTGATGACTGGTTTGCCCATGTATCTGGGTATGCAATAACTTCCTATTTTGGAACTCAGGACATGAGCAAAAGGTATAAGAAAGGAAAATTAAGTTTTGATGCTGGGAATAGCATTACAAGTGCTGTTTGTTTTGTGAGAAAAAAAGTTTTTGAGAAAATACAATTCAATCCAAAATTATTTCCTGGAGAAGATCCTGAATTTTATTATAAAGCTAAGAAAAATGGATTTAAAATTGCTTACAGTCCAGAGTTAACCATATATCATAAAAGGAGAAATACCTTGGGTGGTTTTTTGAAACAATTTTATTTATATGGTAAAGCTAAGATAAATACTGGTTATTTGAGTTTATTATTTTTCATCCCTAGTTTATTTGTTTTATATTTAGTTTCATTAAGTTTCTTAGCTTTTATTCATAAAATATTCTTAATTCCATTAATATTGTATATAGTAATAGCTTTTGGAGCTGGAATTTATGAAGCTGTAAAGAACAAATCTATTTTAGGATTAGTTTTAATTCCCTTCTTTTACGCCTGCATCCACATTAGCTATGGTGTTGGATTCTTGGTTGGGATAATCAATAAATTGGTAGACAATTAATATTGGTTGTGTTTGAGCTTCATCTATAAAATAAACCCTAACTGGCTTTACTAAATCCTGGTGTCTTGCAGGCCAATCCCATGCCCATTCAGGATAACCTTCCAATGGAGTAATTTCTAAAAATTTAGGTTTTAGTTCTGCTATGTCCTTGTTAAATTTTTCTTCAGCACCGTGTACTGTAATAGTTCTTCTTTCTGAATAATATGAATTTTGTGGAACCGCACTACTAAATACTATATCCTCATTGTTGGAGTTTTCTTTGATCCACTCCCCTGCAAACTTCAAAGGCAAGTAAGAATCTTTTTTAGATTGAATCAGATTATCCGCATGATTTATCTCTGAGAATCCACCAAATAAGACAATTATTACAATTACTATCAAGGATAATATTTTCTTATATTCAAATTCTTCAAGATATTTGACTATTTGTTTTTGTAAGAATAATAACCCATTTGCGACTGTGAAAAATATTGCCGGTGCCATAATCATCGCCCATCTTGGTTCTGTAGTAACTTGTCTTTGAATGAATACGAAGTATATTGTAGGTATTATGATCATTAAGAGTACAAAGAAATCTGCAAGCAATTTTTTATCTCCCCTTTTTAATACAATATCAAATCCCAACAATACCTTGTAAAATAAGAGCAGTCCTAAAATGAAGAATATGAAAAATGTATTGAATAAATATAATTTAAAGAAATTAAAAAATCCCCAAAAAAATGGGGCTGATGTTGAGGTTGCATGTGAAACTGTCCCAAAGTATAATCCCCAAAAAGCAAAAATATTCCCGAATGTTAATTGGTTCCATATTAGGTAAGGAATAACAGCTATCACTGAAGATAAAACCAAATACATTATTGGTTTCTCTTTAAATAAATTAAGTCTGACAGTTAAAACCAAGTATGTTCCCAATATCAATATAGCTAGAACATTTCCTACTCTTGTTGTAAACCCTAAAGCTAATACTATTCCTACTATTGAAAGATATAATTTTGGATTAATCTTCTTCTCATAGCCTTTCCAAAAGGCCCAAAATGCTAATAAAGAAAACGACAATCCCATTAAATCAGTTGACACTCTTGAAGACCAAAATAATGCAACCCAAAAAACAGACATAATAAATGATGAAATCAAGCCAACATTTTTATTGTAGATTTCTTTTCCGAGCAAATAAGTTAATAATACAGAAGCTACTGAGGGAATCAAAACCACAAAGAATTTTATTATTGCTAAACTAGAGATTCCTATTCTATATAAAATTGATATTAAGAAAGGTACTAATGGTTGACGTACTGAAGGGACATCATAGTTGATTCCATAAGTCCATTCTTTGGCTATAGACAAATATTCTCCTTCATCCCACCATATAGCTGTGTTAATATTTAAATATTTGAATCTTAAGTAAAATGCGAAAATAAGGATAACTATCAAGACTAAGTTTTTGTTCTTCGTTAAGAAATCTAAAATCTTATTTTGGGAATCCACTTTCATCAAAATTATTAAAATAAGAGGATTTAAAAAGATTCTTATGATTGAGATAATTCTCTTAAATCATAGATATAAGCAACTTCTGAGCCTTTTAATTTAATAATTTCTGTTGGAGAATATTGTTTCTTAAAATCTTTAGAATATTTCGGTTCGTCCTGGTACTCTGGAGGCAAAATTAAGTATCTTATTGTTTTGTTGTCTGGCCGGAAATATTGTATCTTTTCCAAAAAAGTGGGCTCTCTCCCAATTTGCTGTTGAAATGCTATATTAAATTGATGATCTATTAATCCCTGTTGTGGTCTTAAGTAAAAAAATAAAACTCCCTCATAACCTATAAACGTCTCATCTTCCCCCAATACTGGTTCTAAATAATTTGCTATCGCTTTAGTCCCTACTCCAACCATACTATTCTGACAATAGAAATTGTTTGGTGTTAAAGGACATATTAGATGATTTTTTGTTACAAAATAAGGAGATGATTGGATTGCTATCGAAGAAGATAAAATTATATATAAAATTAAAAAAACTGAGAATACTAACTTCTTATTTTTTATTTTGAAAACGTTAAAAATTGAATATTCTTCCTTTGAGAAAATTAACGCCAACAAGAAAATCAAACTTAATAATAATGGGAAAGCCCTATTAATCTGAACTATAACAGGGAATAATAACGAAGTCAAAATCAATATGGCAAATAAATATAAAATGAATTTTTCTAATTTATGTTTCTCTTTTTTCTTGATTAACATTATTAAGACATATAAAGAAAATGGAAAAAGTAATGTTTCGATTATATTTAATGATAAAACAAATTCTTTGAAGATATTAAAGATATTAATTAGATTAAAACTAATGCCTCCCAAATTCTGATTATATTGCTGGTATATTTTTTGAGTTGCTATAATGTTTAGTGGATTTAACTTATATGGTATTAATGTTGTGAATATGAAAAATAATGTAAATATAATTGAGTTCTTAATTAGTTCTTTAGGGCTTGGGTATTCTTTATTTTGTAAGAATGTTAAATTTAGTTTTTTACTTATAATCTTTAATATGGATAAAAATTCTTTTTTGTATTTATCTAAAATAATTAAACCTGCAAATAAAAACAATATTCCTGCTGTAAATTTTGTTGCAAAAGCCAATCCTAAGAAAACTGCCGAGGATATTAAATATTTTATTTCTCTATTTTCTGTTGTGTAAAATTTTAATAAGAAAAATAAGAAGATTATTTCAAATGTCCAGAATATAACGTCCGGCTTAATCCATCTGCTATAAAACAATGTTGTTGGGTAAAATGCAAAAAAAGTTGTTAGGAAGAAAGCTGAATATCTATCAAAGAAGGTAAATGCAAAGATAATTATCAATATGAAAAGGAATAATCCAAATACGTACATCGGTATATGGCAATATGAATCTGCTTTTGATAAGGCCTCTCCAAGTAAATTAAACCTATCTGGATAGAAGAAAGGCTTTACTTGGGAGACTCCTGAAAAGTCTTCTCCAGACAACATACAGCCTGCCCCTATAATCATATCTCCTAATGGAGGATTACCATAATTTAATCCTGGGAAGTAATCGTGAGGATAAAACCACATTAATCCTGCGGGTATTGTGGCCTGGTCATCATTCCAATAACCAACTTCTGAGAAATTATCAAAACGAACAAAAACAGCTAAAAGCAAGACTACTACAAACAAGAATAATAATGCTTTATCTTTAGTGATCTTTGATATTAATTCCATATTATTTTAATAAATAACAATTTTTAAAACACTATTGTTTTTAATTTGAAAATAAAGAAGATAATAATGGGCGAGGGAGCAACCATTTTTTAAGTTCTTTATTTGAAACTCTTTTAGTTCTTTGAATTTTCCATCTTTTTCTCAGCATTTTTGGTAAATAATAAATCACTACAATTCTTGATTTTACTGCTGAAAATCTTAGTTTTAAAATATAATAAATTAAGGAGATTAATTGTCTTAATAATATTACTAGAGAGTATTTTATTAATAATGCTAAAGGATAATTTTTTATTATTATGAAAATCTTATTTTTTGTGTAATGATATAATGCTAGGTCTGGTACTTTTTTTGCTGTTGCATTATGTTTGTGGTAAATTATTGCTGTTGGTATATATAAACACTTCCATCCTTTTAATCTTGAACGGAAGGCTACATCTAAATCCTCTGAATAAATAAAAAAATCTTCGTCATAGAACTCATTGTTGAAACTTATATCTTCAATTAGTTTTTTCCTGAAGAAAGACGCTCCGCCACAAGGTCCAAAGACATCTTTTACTTTTTCTTTTGAATCTAAAACATTAAATCCATCATCAACCGCTTTAGCATCGTAAAATAATTTTAAGCCTCGTGAATTTATTATTTTTGGATTATTGTAGAATAACATTTTTGAAGAGAACATTCCTATTTCCGGATACTTCTCTGCTGCTATTACTAATTCATTTAACCAATTTTTGTCTGCCTTTGTATCATTATTAAGAAAAATAATATAATTTCCTTTTGAAATTAAAAATCCCTGGTTGTTTGCCTTAGCAAATCCGTTGTTTTTCTTATTTTGGATTAATTTAATTTTTGGAAATTTCTTTTTTATAAATTCAACACTTCCATCTGTACTTCCATTATCAACAAAGATAACTTCATAATTTTTATAACTTTGTTTAAGTAAAGAAGTTAAACATTCTTCTATATGATCTTTTCCATTCCAATTTGTAATTACAATAGACACCAAAGGTTTCATTTTAGAGATTTTCCAATAATAAATTTCTTAAACTCTCTCCTGTTAGATCTCTTGGATTATTATCTACTCTCCCAGGAGTATAACTTTCACTGGCAAGCAAAGGAATATCTCCTTCAGTCACGCCAACTTCTGAAAGTCTTGTTGGCATCTCCATTTCTTTTAACATTTCTCTTATCCTTTCTGAAGTTACTCCCATCCCCTCAAGTTCTTTAGCTTTATATCCTATATGTTTAAAATTATAATCTATAAATGCTGGTAATAACATCCCGACAGATCTTCCATGGGAAACATTAAACCTTAAAGTCAAAGGATAGGATACAGAATGAACACCAGTAGTTCTAGTGTTACTAAATGCTCTCCCAGCGGTTAAACTACCTAAAGATAGAGCAGTTCTCGCTTCTAAATTATCCTCCACACTAGATACGGCTTGATATCTTTTAACAATATTATCCATAATTAGAGGAATAGCTTCCCTTGCGTAATCATCAGAAGTTGGGTTAGATGCTATCGCCCAAAAAGCCTCAACAGCTTGGCTTAAAGCATCCATTCCTGTTTCAGCAATTAATCTTGGAGGTAAATCTGAAGTAAGTTCAGGATCTACAATAGCATAATCCGGATACATAGCCTTTCTAGATAAAGATAATTTTCTCTTCTTATCGTGATCCCAAACAGTTGCCCACATAGTAACCTCGCTTCCAGTTCCCGCTGTTGTTGGGATGGCAACATAAGTTAATCCTTTTCCATTAGTTCCATTGGCCATTAAATCCATAACTCTTTTCGTTTTATTCGCAGCATAAGCAACAACTTTTCCAACATCCATCACACTGCCCCCGCCCATACCAATAACAAACCTATAATCTCTATGTTTTATAATCTCAATTTGTGCATCATAAAAAGAAATATCTGGATTAGATCTAACCTCAATAACATCTAAACGATTTCCGTTAATTTGTTCTAAAACCTTACTTAAATCTCCATTATCCCAAGAATGTCTGCCAAGAAATAATCTTCCTCTCCCTTTCAGCCCAATATCACCTAACTTTCCTAAACTTCTATCTCCAAATTCTACTTTAGTAGGCATATAATATTCATTCATTTTTTAAATTCCCCATAAATTCATCTCTGTTTTGTAAAGGTGTTGTAGTAGGCCTTCCTAAATCTCTTCTGGAACCTCTTTTAACTCTAATCTCCAACAAGCTTGGTCCTGATTTTTCCCCTCTTATTATTCCTAATTTATGTATTAAATCTTTTGTATCTCCGTCAGACCTTAAAGCTAATTTATAACCGCAGGCTCTTGCTATCTCGGGAAAATTAATATTAAATCCCTGAGTAGATTGTCCTCCAACAGAATCATGGCACCCATTATTAAGAATAATATGTTTAAAGTTGCCTAAATGACTGTTCCCAATAACAGCCATAGCCCCCATATGCATTTCGGCAGCACCATCCCCATCTAAACAATAAACATCTTTTTTAGTATTCATCGCAACACCTAAAGCAATTGAAGAAGCATGTCCCATACTACCCACAGTTAAGAAATCTTTATCATGGCTTTGATGTTTTGCTGCTCTAAGTTCAAACAATTCTCTTGATGGCATGCCTGTAGTGGAAATAATAATGTCTTTTTCACCTAAGCTTCCTATTATCCCATCAATAGCTTCTTCTCTTGTTAATCCATAAGAATTTTCAATTTTTCTTTTAGATATATACTCTTCAAAGGTTCCCTTCCCGACTACTAGTGCATAAGGTATCTCTTTTTCTAAGGAAACATCAACTGCCCTTTCCAAAACACTTTCAGCTTCATCTTGATTTTTAGGTAGTAATTCATAAGGAATTCCCAAAGTTTCTAATAAACTCAAAGTAACTCTACCCTGTTTAACATGTTGGGGTTCATCTTTAACTCCTGGCTCTCCTCTCCATCCAATTAACAATACCATAGGGATGCTATAAACATCAGGGTCTGCTAATGAAACTAATGGATTAATTGCATTTCCCTGTCCTGAATTTTGCATATAAACCAAAGCAGGCCTTCTAGTTGCTAAATAATATCCTGCTGCTATCGCAACAGCATTGCCTTCATTCGCGGCTATAACATGATTATTACTATTATCATCAACATAAGCACAAAAATCTTTCAATATGGAATCAGGAACGCCAATAAAAAAATCTACCCCATTACCTTTCAAGGCTTCATAAAACTTACTCGGCTTTATCATTAATTCCCCCAATATTTTAATTAACAACTCTTTTTTAAAGATTCTTTTTAATAAGATCCAAAAAAGTGGATATTGGCACGCATTTTTCTTCAACTTCATGGGCTCTCTGATTTAATAGTATTGATTCTGCAGTTTTAACCATCGCAGGGAAAGCGCTTCTTATAAGATGGTTTGCGTAGATTACAATATCTACCCCCGCTTCAATTAATTCTCTTTCACTTATCTGGCTATAAGTTGAAGGAACTGCGACTAAAGGTATTTTATTCTCAAATTTATCATATTCCCTACAAAACTCTAAAATCTCATCAGGTGTTTTTTCTTTACTATGAATCATAATACAATCCGCACCAGCATTAATATATGCTTTAGCTCTATTCAACGCATCTTCCAAACCTTTTCCTGTTATCAAACTTTCAATTCTTGCAATAATCATAAAATCATCTGTAACTTGTGATTTTTTCCCCTCTGAAATTTTTCTTGCGAAATTTTGGATACTATCTTGTTCTTGGGCATTGCCATTTTCCTCTAAGGAATTTTGTTTTAACCCAATTTTATCTTCAATTATTACTGCTGAGACTCCTAAACGTTCTAAAGTCTTAACCATAAATGTGAAATGTTCAGTTAATCCACCACTATCTCCATCTAGAATTATAGGTTTTGTTGTTACTTCTAGAATTTCATTTATTGTATTTAATCTTGATGTAAAATCTACATATTCTATGTCTGGTTTTCCTTTTGCAGCTGAATCTGTTAAACTACTAATCCAGATGCCATCAAATTCTTCTATCTTTCCATCTTTCTCAACTTTAGTATTCTCAACAATTAAACCTGTTAAACCATTATGTGCTTCTAAAATCCTTATCATTGGTTTTGCTTTAATTAGCCTCTTTAATTTTTTCATTCTCATTTCAGGAGTAATACCCATTTCCTTTAAGCCTTTGTTTAATTTTGTTGAAGAGATATCTTTTGTATATGCCGGTTCTATTAACTGCCCACCCCATTCTTTTAAAGTTTCTATAACTCTTTCTCTTGTCTTTCTTTGAACTCCTGTTTTCCAATCATCTCCATGGACAACGAAATCAGGTTTAAATGCTCTTAAGTTTGGAACATAATCTAAAGTTGGTTGTGGGATAACTTCTTTAACACCTTTAAGGTTTTCAACAATTGCTTTTCTTTGCTCAAATTCTAATAGTGGAAGTCTTTTGTATGTTGCCATGGCTTCATCTGTAAGTAATCCTATTGTAACATCTCCTAATTTTGCACCTTCCTTAATTATATTGATATGGCCATGATGTAATAAATCAGCACACATTCCAATATACACTTTTTTTGGTTCCATTTTATTTATTTATTTTGGTTGATAAGGTTTAAAAAGATATTCTAAATGATTATAACTTGTTTTGAATTCATAAAATGTTAGAACCAACCATTTTAATGGAAGAGTTATTCCGTAAAAGACTAAATACCAGGGTGTTAAGTCAAATATTGCTAATGGTAATAGTAAAAATAATGAATAGTAAAATCCTAAAAACTCTAAAGATTTAGTTGCATATTTTTTCCATAGTTCTTGTTTTTTAGCTGTTAGTGGAGATTCTTTAAAAGATTTATTCTTTAGATCATCAAGTTTCTCCCCTCTTGAATATTGTATTAGCTTCATTACTAAGCCTTGATGTTTTAGATAGGGTGGAGATTCTGCAAGTAATGAAAAGGCGGTTGCTAATAGTCCAAATGTCAAGAATATTATACTATTAGTCATCTTGAAGACACCTAAAGTCAACCCCATGTAAGTTAAAGGTCCAGTCATTGTTGAAATGATTAAATCAACATATATCCCCCTCATAGAAGCAGAACCTCTGTATCTTGCTATTAAACCATCTACGTCATCTAAATTTCTTTGTAAATAAAGTAAAATAACTCCTGTTAAAATATAACCATAGCTTCCAAATGCGAATAGAATAGAAGATATAATTGCCAAAATTCCCATAATTAAACTAACTTGATTTCCTGTTATTGAAGTATAAAGTAGAATTCTCGCCCAATATGCTGCAGTTGCTCTGCTTAAGTTTCTTATGATATTGGGACCAGCATCCTTATTATAATAGCTTCTTATTTCCTTTATTGTTGGCATAATATGGTTCTCTCAAGTAGTTTTATAAAGATTGTGGAAATAATGTAAATAGGATACCAAGAAATTATGACAGATATATTAAACAAAGTAAGTTTATGGAGATTATTTGCCCAATAACGTTTATTATTTTGTTGTGATAATCTGTATAACCTTTTGGATCCTTTTCAAGGAGTTGCCAAAAAGCATAAGTGTGATGCTTGGATTTAGTTAAAATGATATTTGGATTTATTTCACGAGCCTTTAGAAAGAAGATAGTTGAACCTATCAAATATGGAAATAAAGAGGATTATAACGTTGAGAAATACTGGCATGACAGGTTTTTAAAATACGATTTAAATATTAAAGGGGCTAGCAATGATGGAATTTCAGAAGAAGAGAATTATAGAATGTACAAATGGGCTGAAACTATCTTTATTAATATATTGAGAAATAAAAACTTAAACCCTAAGACTTTAAAAGTGCTTGAAATAGGTCTAGGAAATGGTTTTTATACAAATATTATGAACCAATTAAAAGTCAAGAATTATACTGCCATAGATATAACTAATATTCTCTTTTCTAAATTAGAATCTAAGTTTCCAAAATATAGTTTTATAAAAAAAGATGTGACTCAGGAAAAATTAGAAGGTTCTTATGATTTAATAATAATGATGGATGTTATACAACATATTGTAAACGATAGTAAACTGGAATTTGCTTTTAATAATATTAAATCTTGCTTATCTGACAAAGGAATATTTATTTTAACTCCAATAAACAAAAAAACTCAAAAGCATCTTTTCTATATAAAATGGAGGTCTTTGGAAAATATAAAAAAGAATTTTGAAGATTATAATATCTCAGAACCTATAAAATTTAAAGGAGAATTATTGATAACTATTCAAAAGAGCTCTTTAAAAAGCGTTCACTGAAAAGAAGCTTTGTGTGGAGGTGGCGAGAGAAGATTGTCTGATGTGATGTCAAGATTAAAAAGTTTAACTAATGGTACATATAATAAGACGGAAGTAGAAACAACTTATGGTTTATAAATCATAAATATTTCTCTTTTTAGATTAATTTTTAAATACTCTTTTTATAATAAATTGGATGGAAGGAGATGAATCTTTAAGGAAAATCGCGAAGGGCGGTTTTATTGTACTCTTAGGTCTTGTAATTTCTAAATTATTAGGATATGCTTATAGGGTTATAGTTGCAAGGATGGGAGCTGAGCAGTATGGTTTGATTTCTATTGGTATTGCTTTACTAGGAATTGCTACTACTCTTTCGGTTTTAGGATTAAATCAAGGTGTTTTAAGATATGTTTCTTTTTACAAAGGTAAAGAAGAATTCTCTAAAATAAAAGAAATATTAGTTTCTTCATTTAATTTAATATTCCCATTAAGTTTAGTTTTAGCTGTTTTGTTATTTGTATTCTCAAGATGGTTATCTGTTAATGTTTTTAATAATGAAGAGTTAAGTTTAGTTATAAAAATAATTGCTATTGCTTTACCTTTTAATTCAATAAGAGAAGTTTTGTTTAATACATTCAAAGCATTTCAGAAAGTTCAATACGAGGTTTATTCAAAAAATATTTTAGAGAATGTTTTGAAAGTTTTGTTAACTATAATATTTTTTATTTTAGGATTTAAGCTTTTAGGAGCAACTTTAGCTTTTACCTTGTCTATAATCTTGAGTTTTATTTTGGCGGTTTATTATTTAGAGAAAAAAGTATTCTCTGTTTTGAAATTTAAAACTTCCAAGTTTTTAAATAAAGAACTATTGGTTTATTCAATACCTCTGTTATTTAGTAATTTTATTTTCTCACTTATTTTATGGACTGATACCTTGATGATAGGCTACTTTTTACCTGAAGCACAAGTTGGAATTTACAATGCTGCACAACCAACTGCATTTTTGATGTTTATGCTGCCTTATGCTTTACTTATATTATTTGTTCCTATTTTGACTGAATTATATGCAAAACACAAAAAAGAAGAGTTTAGAGTTGTTTACAGAACTGTTACAAAATGGGTATTTGGATTAAATTTAATTTTATTAAGTATATTTTATTTATTCTCCAAAGACATTCTGAGAATCTTATTTGGAGACAATTATGTAACTGCTTCATCTTCTTTAATAGTTTTAGGAACTGGTTATTTTATTGGATACATAGCAAGCACTATTCAATCTTTATTATTGGTTATTAAAAAAACTAAAATAATTTTGTTTAATACAGTAATAATGGCTGTTGGAAATATTTTATTGAATATTTTTTTAATTCCTAAATATGGGATAGTTGGTGCGGCAATTGCTACTGGATTTATTTTTACAATCAGATCAGTGCTTCTTACAATAGAATCAATTTCAATAACTAAAATTATTCCGTTTAAGCTTAATTATATTAAAATAGTATTTTCTATATTGGTTGTTTCTGCTATTGTGAAATATGTAGCTAGATTCTATGAGATAAACATATTTACTTTGATACTAACTATAATCTTTATGGTGATATTATACGGTGGTTTATTATTAGTAACCAGAAGCTTTGAAAGAGAAGATGCTGTAGTAATTAAATTTGTAGAAGACAAGATAGGCATAAATTTTACTAAGGTTAATATGGTGCTTGGAAGGTTTATTAAATAAATTTAAAAGGGTTTGTTTATAGCTTAATATTATGAAATTAACGATATACACTGAATGTCCTACAGAAGTATATTTTCAACCTTTGAGATACTTACAAGAGCAAAAAAAGATAAAATTAGAAATAATTGATTCAAGATTATTTTATTTACCCCTATTGAAATTAAAATTATTTTTGAAAAGAGAGAAAAAAGAATACATAAAAGGAAGTGTTTTTAGTTCGTGGATTGCTCCTATAAAGCTTCTTTTTAGTGATAAAATACTACTAGGCTTCAGTCCTTATAGTAATGCTGTCTACTATCTATTATTTTTGAAATTGATTAAAAAAGATTTAATCTATTATACTTCTTGGCCTCATTGGGATCAAAAAAGAGGAAGGAGTAATTGGTTTTGGAATAGGTTTTTGTGGAGATTGTTTTTAAAGAAAACTAAAAAGATTGGAGTTAATGATGCTTGTGCAAAAGTCTTGGATAATATTGAAATAATTTATCATAGTGTTGATACTGAACTATTTAAACCTGAAAAAAAGAGGTTAAATGTGTTGTATGTTGGAAGGCTAGAAGAAGAGAAAGGGATTTTAGATTTAATAACATTGAGCGAAGAATTCAAAAATATTACTTTTACTTTTGTTGGGAATGGAAAATTGAAACCTTTGATTAAAGGAGACAATATAGAGTATTTTGGAGAGATATGGAATAGAGAGAAATTGGCTAATGTGTTTAATCAAAGCAGTATTTTTGTTTTGAATTCTTATAAAACTGAGAATTGGGAGGAGGTTTTTGGATTGTCTGTGTTAGAGGCAATGTCCTCTGGTTTGGCAGTTATTTCTACTGACTGCATTGGTCCAAAGAGGATAATTACAAATGGAGAAGATGGTTTTTTAATACCACAAAGAAATATAAACATTTTAAGAGATAAATTAAATCTAGTTATTAAAGATAATAAGATAAGAGAAAGATTAGGGAAGAATGGAAGAAAGAAAGTCCTAGAAAATTATGACATAAAAAAAATAGGTGAGAAATGGGAAAAATTCTTATCAAATCCTAGCAACTAGCCAATATAAGTAGTCAATACCCTATAAAATAATATTACTGAAAAGTAAAATAATCTTAAATTTTTATTAAGGTAACTTAAAACTCCTCCCTAATTAACAAACCAACAGTAGGTTCCATATTCTGAATTGGTTTTAGCAATAAATAAAAAATCCCAGGTAAAATCTTATTTATTATCGGAATGGTCTGTAACATCATAATAAAATACCAGGTTTTAGCATTTTGAATCCTTTTTATTTTAGCATTAGGATATATATTTTTTATTTCTTCAATCTTAGGTAAACCATTTTGAATATGCTCTCTAGTCCACCTATCATCTTTCCCTAATTTCTTCCTAAACTTGTATAACCTCTTATCATACTCTTCCCCAATTTCTCCATAAGGAGTGTAAATCAAAACCTTCTTCTTAGCAACTCTTCTTAGTTCTTTTAAGAATTTACTTCTGTTTTCTTTAGGAATATGTTCTAAAGTAGCTACGCTTATTACTGTATCAAAACTATTATCTTTGAAAGGCAAATTACTACCATCGCCCTTTACTGTTTCTAAACCTTTCTTTCTAGCGATCTCTAATTCTCTTTCATCAATATCAAACACAGTTATCTTCTTTTTAGATAAGTCATACAAATTACCTATTCCACCTCCAACATCCAATATTTTTCCCTCTAAAAGAGGTATGAAAGGTAGATATCTTTGTAATTTATCCACACTGCTCAAATATAGTCCTATTTTCATGAGTTTAATTAAAAAAGAGGTTATTTTAAACTTAATTGTTTAATCAGTATTTTTCGGAGATGCTGTCGACATAAATAAGTTTATAAAAGCTTTTTATAACTTTTTTACTATGAAAATCTTAGGTATAATAGATACTCATGATGCAGGAATAGCATTGATTGAAGATGGAAAGATAATTTTTGCTATAAATGAAGAAAGATTAAACAGAATTAAATTGTGTACTGGTTTTCCGAAAAAATCTATAGAATTATTGTTGAAAAAATATAAAGCAAATGATGTTGACAGAATTGCTGTTGGTTCAAAATATATTGAGTTAGTTGAAGAATCGAGGTCTTTTGGCGGCGAAAAATTAGATAACATAAATAGAAAGGCTATGTCTTCACTTAGCCGCTTTGGCGGATGCTTTTTTAAGACAGGAGCATGGACAAGAATTCATAAAGGCTTATTTAGTATTATGTTTAAGAGAAGACAAGACGAAATTAAGAGAATTTTGAAAGAATATGGTTTTAATTGTCCTGTGGATTTTATTGATCATCATACCTCTCATGCTGCAAGTGCTTACTATACTTCTGGCAAGGATAATGTATTGGTCATTACTTCAGATGCTGCTGGTGATGCTTTGTCAGCTACTGTTTTTGTTGGCAATGGTGGGAAATTGACAAAATTAAAAGAAGTAAATTCATATAACTCAATAGGAAAACTATATTCTTATGTGACTGAGATTTGTGGTTTCAAACCCCTTAGACATGAAGGAAAAATAACCGGATTGGCAGCTTATGGGAATCCAATATATATAAGCCTGTTTAATAAGATGGTTGTATTTAACAATGGTGGATTTACTAATATATCCAATACCAAACATGAAAGAAGCAAGGAGAAAATATTAAAAGAGATTGGCAGAGATTTCAAAAAAGAAAATTTAGCTGCCAGTGTTCAAAAACATTTAGAAAATGAAACCATTAAATTTGTCAGCCATTGGCTGGATAAAACCAGGTTAAGAAATGTTGTTTTGGCAGGGGGAGTTTTTTCTAATGTTAAATTAAATCAGAAAATCCTAGAACTTGATAATATTGATTCTGTATACATACATCCAAATATGGGTGATGGGGGGTTAGCCTTAGGTGCTGCCTTATATGTCAATGGAGGAAAACCAATCAATATTGATGATGTTTATTTCGGCGTAGAATATTCTGAGAAAGAGATAGAGGAGACTCTAAAGAAATATAATTTAAAATATAAGAAATATAATCATGTTGAGAAAGAAATTGCCAAGTTATTATCTGAAAAGAAGGTTGTTGCCAGGTTTAATGGTAAGATGGAATATGGTCCAAGAGCTTTAGGTAATAGAAGTATTTTATATCATGCCGGGGATAAAACTGTTAATGATTGGTTGAATAAAAACTTGTGTAGAACGGAGTGGATGCCTTTCGCTCCAGTTACCTTGGAAGAATTCAAAAGTGACTACTATTTGAATTATAAAGGAGGGGAGCATGCCGCTAAATTTATGACAATAACTTTTGATTGCAACGATAGAATGAGAGAAGAAAGCCCTGCGGTTGTTCATGTTGATAATACAGCTAGACCCCAATTAATTAATGAAGAAATAAACCCAAGTTACTATAAAATTCTTAAAGAATATCATAAATTAACGAACATACCCACAATTATCAACACTAGTTTTAATATGCATGAAGAACCAATTGTTTGTAGCCCTGAAGATGCAGTAAGATCTTTTAAAAAGGGAAATTTGGATGTTCTGGCTATTGGTAATTTTATTGTTAAGAATCAAAGTAGTCCATGATGGATTGTACGTGCGGCACTAAGTTCCAAAGGTAAATTAAAATTTAGATTTTTAACTCTAAATTTCATTATTGGGCTAACTATAGAGGTTACTGTCTTGAATAATTTGTTTCTTATAAACATGTATTCTGGATTCATAAGTACTGTTGCATAATATAAATCAACTCTTAATCTCTTCTCTTTCTGAGTCATCCAAGGAAGATCTAATTTCATATAATTATCCCATGTTATATCTGCCCAATTTTTTGCTGTCTTTGGTGGATTAAATCCATATTCTAAAGCTATCTGATAAAGTGGGGTTCCTGGGTAAGGCATTAATGGTTTAATATTACCAGGTACTATATTCTTGTTGTCTTTCCATAATTTAAATAATAAATCAACAGTCATCTGGAGTTCTTGTTTTGTTTCTGTTGGATAACCGCTTGTAAAAGAATATGTCGGTATTATATTTGTGCCAATAAATTTTTTATTTCCTCTGATAAGCATTTCTGGGGTTATATTCTTTCTAATTAATTTATGAATTCTTGGTGAACCTGTTTCCGCACCTATTAGCATTCCTCTACATCTGCTTTTATCTAGTGTTTTAATAAACTCAGGAGTCATTCTTAATACCGAGGCTGAATGAGCACCTAAGACGTCCCAACTGATATCTATTTTCCTGTCTAGGATTCCTCTAGCAATATCTTCTGATCGTTTTAAATCAACAAAGAAATTATCATCATTTACATATATATGATTAAGTTTAAAACGGTTAACCATATATTCAAAATCATCTAAAACCCTTTCTGCATCGAACCATTTCCATTTGGACTTGTAAAAATCAGTAATATAGCAAAAAGTACATTGTTGTGGGCACCCCCTTGAACTCATATAACTCATAACTCTGTTTCCATCTTCCCCCTCCCATACATATTTCTCAACATCATCCAAAATATCAAATGGTATTTGTGGGAGTTTATTAAGGTCTATAGGTGGACGGTCAGGATTTGATTTTACCACCCCATTTTTTTTGTAATAAACACCTTTTATATTATTTAATGGTCTATTATTAATAATTGAATCTGCAAGCTCATTAAATGTCTCCTCTCCTTCGCCTTTAACCACAATATCTACTAAAGGTTCTTTTGCTGTTTCTATAGGAAGGCTTGTTGCGTGAATGCCTCCCCAAACAACCAAAGCGTTTGAATTATCCTTTACAAATTTTGATATTTCTAATGCTGAAATAAGGTTCGGACCTGTCATTGTTGAAATTCCCACAAAATAAGGTCCTTTCTTTAATTCTTCTAATAAAGAAGCCTTCCAATTAGGTTTAACCCTTAGGTCTAGGAGTTTAACATTATAATTCTGGCTAATATATGTTGCTGACTGAAGCAATCCCAGTGGTAAAGTAAAATCACCTACGAATTTAGTTCCATGTGGATTAATTAAGATTATGTCCGCCATTGTATTAAAAGATTTCCCTAATCTTATAAAGTTTACTATAGTTGCTTTTTGATAATAAGAATTTATAAAAAGGTATTTATTTGGTTTATTAACAAAATGAGAGCGTTAGTTACAGGGGCTAGTGGATTTATAGGAAGACATTTGGTTAGAAGATTATTAAAAGAAAAATATAAAGTTAGATGCTTGGTTAGGAAGAATAGTAATGTTAATGGATTGATTGATGTTGAATTAGTTTACGGGGATTTATTGGATAAAGATTCTTTAAAAAAAGCTGTGGATGGTGTAGATATGGTTTATCACCTTGGTGCTGTGTGGGGGATATATGGTGTGCCAAGAAAAATTGTTTACGATGTAAATGTTAATGGAACAAGGAATATTATTGAAGAGAGTTATAAAGCCAAAATTAAGAAATTTATTCATTTTAGCACATTTTCAGTTTATGGTTATACTGAGAAACCGGCAAATGAGGAAACTCCGCAAAAAGGATTAACTTCCTATTTTGGAAAGACAAAAAGAATGGGAGAGAAAATTGTCAAGGAATATATGCAAAAAGGAATGGATGCTGTAATTATTCAGCCTACTGTTACATATGGCCCCGGATTAAATCTTGGTTTTGTGAACATGTTTTCAGCTATAAAAAATAAGAAATTCTGTTTTATAGGAAACGGAGATAATTTTTTGCATTTGTGCTATATTGACAACTTGATGGATGGGATAATCTTAGTAAGTAGAAGTAAGAAAGCTATTGGGCAGACTTATTTAATCGGTGATGAAACCCCTTTAATGTTTAAAGATATTGTAGGCTGTGTTGCTGAGAATTTAAGAGTTAATATTCCCAAAATATATTTACCAATATGGTTGGCAAGAACTGCCGTGCCTTATCTTAAATTTTTAGCAAAGCTGATTAAACAACAACAGCCATTACTTACATACCATAGAATAAATTATATGAGCAAGAATCAGTTTGCAAACATAAGCAAAATTAAAAGAGAATTGGGATTTAAGCCAAAAATATCTTCAAGAGAGGGTTTGAAATTAACCATTGAAGACTGGATGAAGAGTAATTAATTCTTATTGTCAAGAAACAATACAGATAAAAATGCAATGAAGTAGTTCGTGATTAGCATAAATAAATTGTGGGCTATTACAATGCTTGCATTAACACTTAAATAACTCAATAAAAATATATAGAATGCATCCGTGATTCCTATTCCATTAAATGATATCGGGATTAATATTGAGATTGTTACTGCTGAATGTATTAATATTAGAAAAACTATAGGAATGTTGTATCCCAAAGCTAAAAATACAATTTTTGCTGTAAGAGCTCCTATAAATAATTTAAAGAAAGTTATTATAAAATTTAACAAAAGAATAGATTTTTTCTCTTTTAAAAAATAAACAAATGTTTTTGAGAAGCCTGTGAACTTTTCTGAGTGTTTTCTTAGAATATATTTTTTAATTAATTTTCTTAATACTTCTGTGAAGAAGAATATCGCTATGAATATTATAAATAATATTAATATTATAAATATTGATAAGAATAATATTTTTGGAAGAAATAAATAAAAACCAAGCAATGCCAATAAGAATAAAGTTAGAAGTGTGATAATCTTATCAAGTAATAAGACTGATACGCCTTTGCCAAGCGGAATGTTTTCTTTTTTTAACAAAAAATAAGCTGTTGAAAACTCTCCAATTTTCCCAGGTGTAAACAATCCTAAAGACCAGCCAACAAACATGTATCTGAATAATTTAAAAAAATTAATTTGCTTGATTGGACTAAAAAGGATTTTAACATTCAGAGTCCCTATGATCAATAGTATAAACAACAGTGGTATTGAGAAAAAAGCAAATGATTTTATCTGGATTAAAGAATTATAAATATTGACAGGGCCCGCTTTCAATATAAGAAATGATAGTATTGCTATACTTATTACTAATTTCATTAAAAAAGATAAAGATTTTTTCATTTTCTCATATCTGCCAAAAATCCAAATAATATGATCTGGATTCCCGTAAGGAGAAGCAGTATCATCAATATTAACAAACCCAAATGACCTGTTATGCCTGTGGTAAAATGCAAATAAACAAACCATAGACCGATTATTAATCCCAAGGAAGATAATATCCCTCCTGTGATTCCGAAGAATTTTAACGGATCGTAGTCTCTATAAATCCTCAATATGTTAATCCAAGCTTTTAATGCATATTCAAATGGATTCTTAAATAACCTACTTTCTCTTGTTTTTCTCGTTCTTACAAATATTTCAGTAATTCTGAACTTTTCTTTAGCTGCTTTGATTATCTGTTCTTGGGTATATGTAAAGGTATTGATGAATTCTATTTCTTCAGCCACTTCTTTAGTGAATGCTCTATAGCCTGTTGTTGAATCCGTTATATCAATTCCAGTTAGTGAACTAATAACTTTTGAAAACGCCTTATTTCCGATTCTTTTCATGAATGGCATATGTTTTATTTTTTTACCGAACCTAGAACCCAGAACAAGATCATAACCTTCTTCTATTTTTTTTATTAATTCAGGGATATGTGAGGGGTCATATTGGCCATCTGCATCTGTATGAACTATTATATCTGCTTTGTTTTCTATTGCATATCTTAATTCTTCCTGAAATGTTTTTGCTAAACCTAAATTTCTTCTGTTAGAATATATTTTTGCTCCCACTTCCTTTGCTATTTCTACAGTTCTGTCTTTACTTCCATCATCTAAAACTTGAATGATATAATCATAGTTGGTTTTATCCATAACATTCTTAATATTAGAAATTACTTCTCTAAGTGAAGCTTCTTCATTATAAGCTGGAATAGTTATTATTACTTTCATTTTTGTATATGTGAATACCTGTTGAGCTTGATTTTACCTTTTTAAGGGTTGTGAGTTCATGTTTTGAGATTAGAAAATCAAAATCTTCAGTTTCAGGATCCCCAGCTTTTAAATCGTCATTCAGCCAAAAGCCCAATATGGAGAAACCGCTTGAAGGTTCGCAAATACTTCTTTGATCTTCTTTTAGTATTCTTTCAGTACAATCCCTTTCATCAAATAAAATAATTGATCTTTCTGGATCATAAGAGTCTAACCAAATTCCCAACTGCACCTGGTCTCCTTTATACCAAAAAGTATTAGAGTTGTAATAAATCATGCTAAAATTTAGAAGACTGACTAAAACGAAGAAAACTGAAAATAAAACTATTATTTTTTTGAAATCTAATTTTAACTTATAAATTATTAGAGGAACTAGTGCTAATATCGCTGCCATTAATATCATATTTATTGGGAAATCTAAAACATAAGAAATTAATCCGAAATATGCTACTGAAACATGATTTATTGGCAATAGTCCAGATAATATTAGTTGGGATGAAAATATTAATAATATTGTAATGGCTAAAGTTTTCTTAAGACAAAGTTTTTCTTTTATACATATCATCCCCAAAATTATAACTAACGGAAGAACTGCATCTATGTACCTTCCGATTAATCTCCCTGCAAGCCAAGGCAAGAAGGCTGAAGGTAGTTCGTAAGAAACTGTTTCATGAGATAATTTTACATTATGATTCGAAGCTATTAATAGTATAAAGAATATTGAGGATAATGCTATAACTGAGAAAGTTAATGTTTTTTTGTTAAATATTTTTCTTGTTATTAGCATGGGAAAGATTATTCCTGTTGAGATTACTAAGAGTCCTGAGTAAAGTAAAAATTGAATTATGAATTTTAAAATAAACTCATTTATGTCAAGTATTGTTGCTGCTTCTGAAGAATACCCTCCAAATAAAGTTCCTTCTATATTATAGCTTCTAATAATCCATGGTGAGATAACTAGCAAGGCTATTATTCCTGTTAAGACTATGTTTCTTAGATATGTTTTTTCTTTCTTAATTAAATTATATAAAAATAGCGTTCCTAAGACTGCGAATAAAGCTATTCCGTTTATTTTTGCTAAGTAAGTTAAACCAACACCCATTCCTGCAAAGACAGGATAATATAGACTATTAGTTGTTGAGGATTTGTAGATTAAGTAAATTGATAATAAAAATAAGAAATAAAATATATTTTCTGACAATAAATAAGATGAGAATATTAGATTTGATGGAAGGAAAGAGATTAATAAAGAAGTGTAGAATGCCTTATTCGGGCTAATAAACTCTTTAGCTAAATAAAATGCTGGGAAGATTATTAATGAAGAGATTATTGAATTTATTATTTTCATTGCTGGATAAATTAAAGACATTTTGCCCAACAAATATGCAGGAGATAATACAATTGAATATAAAGGCAAATAATGGTTGTAAATCGATCCATGTAATACAAAATTTTGATCTAGAAAGAAACTTCTTGCTAATTTAGCATAAATATAGCCATCACTAAATGCCGATGGGGCCGGAATTATATAAGTTAAGATAGATTTAACTATTACAATTATTAAATATGCAAAAATAAGATTTTTAATCAGCTTTTTCATATAAATATACGGTCATAGATAGTTTTTTAAGGGTTTCTTTAGAGTTTTAGAATTAAAAACATTGATGGATCTTTTCTACAAATTCTTTCTCAGATTCGTCAAATAACCATTCTTTATAAATTTCTGTAGTTTCTTTTTCAGCCATTTTAGGGATATATTTATCCAATGTACATTTGATATCTCCAAAGTCTACAGTACTGTTTCCTTCCCTGATACATTTTCTGTCAATTTCCATAATAAAAGAGCTTATATCTTCAGAATCAAATCCCCCGTCATCACAGAAGAAATAAAACATACTGTTCCCCCTATAAAAGTAACCTAATGTTTTTGATTTTGTATATGCTTTAGGAATATGATAATCATTACAAAACCTATAATCTCCAGCAAGGGTCTGAGCATAATTATTTGCAAGTACTTCTGTAAATGCCCAGGGGGCATCAAGCGGTTTTAACAACAATCTTAGAACACCATAATACAAAGAACCAGCCTTGCTTTTCCCAACAGCCCCATCTCCTCTTTTAACATAAGAATAAGCATTTAAACAAACGACACCATCCTCCAAGTCTACCCAAACATAATTCCAATTATCCCAATATTCCCATCCTTCTGGTGGAAAGTGACAAGTTTCTTCAGGATTGTTTGATTCTAAATCTAAAATATGTATGTCTACTCCCTTAGGATAAAACTCAAATAAGTTAATCTTTGTTCTTTTAATAAAAAGTTTCATGGATAAATCTATTTCTCTAGCATATTGATTAAATTTGTCTTCAGTATAATAGCATCCGTCTTTGGGACAGACGACCCTATATCCTCTAGGAGAAACAAATTCATATTCAGCAACTACTTTCTTTACATCTGGAAAACAAGACTTATATTCCTTTTTTTCTATTGTGGTTTCCTCTTTAATTTCTTCGAATAAAACTTCTTCTTCAAATTCTTCAGTGGATATTTCTTCAGGCTCTTCAATAAAATTTTCTTGTACAGAACTACCAGTAATTTCTGGGTCAGAACAACCATTAAGTATAATTAAAAATAGAAACATAGCTAAAATCCATATTTTTTCTTTAAATCTCATTTCCTGAGAATATCTTCTAAATACCATACATTTAAAAGTTTATTTATAATCTAGCTTTGATGTAGTATACAGAAATTATTACACCCCTATTTTTTGAAATAAAAATCTTACTTAGAACACAGGTTTTTTAATAGGAAAGAGTTGGCATGCAAAAATAACCGTATACTACAATGATTTAGCTTTGAATAATTTAGATAATGCCTTTTGAAAAATTAAATCTTTTTAATTCTTCAACTCAAAAACATACATACTTCTTTATTATAAACCTCTTTAAAATTACATTGTTTTAATATTTCACATGTTTTTTCCTCTTTTGATATTAATGTTGTAACTTTTAGGTTGTCTAAATTTGCAGATAATTCTTTGCAGTCTCTTTCATTTAGATTTTTTCCTATTGTCTCAAGTGTGTCATATACCTTCTTAGATGTTGCAGGATGATAAACTCCTGTGGGTGTTGATAAATTATAGTGTATTGTTGCATAAGCAATGATATTCTTTAGAATACTATGTGGCGGGATATCATCTATTAATAGATATCTTCCCCTATTTTCTGGGAGCAATTCTATAATTTTTATTTCTTGGTTTGTAAATTCATAAGATTCTTGCGGCCTCACTTCAAAAACTATTATTGATGATATTAAAGGCAAAAGTATTAATGAAATTATTATTGCCCTTTTATTAAACATATTAAATTTTTTTATCTTAAAGAATGTTAACAGAGTAAGTGATATAAAAAAAATATTATAAGAATTTGGAGGTATCTGGTTGAGGAAAGGGATGAACGATATTATTCTAAATAATATTAAAAAACTTAGTAATAAAAGTGGATAATAAAATACCTTTTCTCTCTTTATTTTTGTTGATTGTTTCCAGTATAGATAAAATATAAAAAACCACGAGAAGATTACAGCGGTATTAAATGAGAATATACTATTTTTAATATCTAACAACTCTCCAAATTGATAATCTGTAAGTTGTGGAATATTAGAAGGGAATGTCAACCAACCATATATAAATGGAATCCACCAAAAACTTGTGAATGCTAATGCCAATATTACTGAAAATATTAAATGATATCTATTTATTCTAAATTTTGCTGTTAAAAACGCTAGAAAGGTTAGTAGTAGTCCAAATAGGGACACATATGGATGTGATAGTATTAAAACAGACAAAGTTATTATTATAAGGAAAAAAATGATATAATTTGATTTATTGTATTTTAAATAACTTAAGATTGCTAATAGTATCGAAAAAATTACCCAGGCAAAAAACTCTGGAAATCTTCCGCCTACAAAAATATAATCTATTATTATTGGGTTCATAAACAACAATACAAAGAATGTGATTGTTTTGAGTTTTGAAAAGTGATTGTATCTGCCTAAGAACCAAACAGCTACAAATGCAATTATAAATAATAAGATATATGAAACAAACACAACTAGATTAACATCTGATATTATCTGATACAATGGCAGTAAAAAGAAGAAAGATGCCGAAGGATAAAGATGGAATAGTCTAAACCCATCATACCATAAAGGAACAATATTATGAAATCCATATTCATCAAGGAAGAATAGCAATGAAACATGCATTGCCATATCCCCAAAGTTTACAATATCAACTGTTTTTCTTGTTAATATCTCAGAAAAAGAAATCAGTTTTAACAGGAAGATTATGAATGTTCCTACTAAAGGAAACAACAACCATCTGTCTGGAATCCCCCACATTTTTGTTTTAATATTCATGTTCTAAAACCTTAAAAGTCATTGTATAACCCCATGATAACTAATAAAAAGCTTTCCATCGTAATTGAACCCAATGATAATAAGAAATAAAGACAAGATTGTTTTATTGATTTTACTAGTAAACCTTTTCACGTTATTGGGCAGTATTTACATATCTGGATTAGAAGGTGGTAGGTTCTCTATAGAAAAATTTGAGGAAAAGAGTGTTATTCTATTATCTGACACTATTAGAAATTTAAATATATTTAAGTTTGTTGTTGAAAACAAGGCATTTCCGGATATTGGGGATATTGAACCTAATACCCCTGCACATCCTCCACTTTACTACTTTTTATTGGCTCCGGTTGTTAGCTTTTCACAGGCTAATGGAATTAATATTATGTTAAGCTTAGAAATTTTTTCTGTGTTTATTATGTTCTTAGTGAGCATTATTTTTTGGAGATGTTTAGAAAGAATTGGTAAACATATAGAAAATAAAAATTTTGTAATATATGGAGTTGCTTTCTTTTGTTTTTTACCCTCAACTTTAGCTACTAGCAGGATGATAACCCCTGATGTTTTGTTTTTCTTGTTCTTTAGTCTGGCACTATATTTTTTAATCAGGGTTATTGAAGATAAATCAGGAAAAGATGCCTTTTTGTTGGGAATTACACTTATGCTATCTCTTTGGACATGGTTAAGTACTATTCCTTTGCTGATTGCTATCTTTATATTTATTGGATTCTTACATCATTCAAACAAATTAAAAGAAAGAAATTTGCTATTTTTAGCTTTTCTAATAGGGGTTATTGGTGGTAGTTTTTCCTTAATAAGAAATCTGCTTGTGTATGGTGGGGATTTGGTGGGAAATGCTGCTTATTCTTCAACTGCTATGCATCAGGGAACCAATATAATATTAGTTATAACCCGGATTTTTGGAGGGTACTGGGGGGGAGTTTATGGAGGAATAAGTGATTTTAGGATTTTGATTGGTTTGTCCATAGTGTTATTTTTAATTATGTTTATTTATGGTGTTAATAAATATGTTAAAATTGAAAATAATGGTGTTAAGGCTTTTCTTAATTTTACAATTATCTTTTTTATAATATTTGTCTTATTTGGGATTCATCATAATTGTGATATATTTAAGTTTTTATCTACTGGTGGATGTTATGGTTGGGGAACTCAGGGAAGATATTTAATTCCGTTGAATCCTTTTATTGGAATTTTTGCTTCAATTGGATTGATAAGCTTGGAGAAAATAAATAAAAAATTTAAATGGTTAAATTATCTGTTTGTTTTTTTAATATCTGTTTTATTTGCAATAGATTTCTTAGTAGCTTTTAGGTGATTCATGAGTCCAAACCATGATGGCCCCATGATTTCTGCTTTCTCTATCATCTTCCATATAATTAGATATTATTTTTGATAGGCTTAATCCATTTCTCTTATAAAATCTTAATTCAGGATCTAACAGCTCTCCATTACTTCCTTGTAATCTAACGTACTCTTCTATTGGAATTTCTCCATATTCCCTACAATAATGGTCATAACCAGGTATTCTAGAACCTAAAACTAAGTATTCTAAGTTTAATTCTGTAGCTAGACTTTTTTGAGCTTGCAATAAGGCACTACCCCCTCCGCTTCTCGATATAGCCCCTAGAGATACAACATAGAGTGCATTTCCCTCTTCAATGTGAGAGTTTCTAATCCATCCATTGTCTGTTATTTCTTCCCATGATCCTATGGATTCTTGTTCGTCATAATCTATAATTTGCGATGTAGATGCACCTATTAATTTTCCTTCGGAATAGGCTAATAAAAATCCTTTTTGAAAAACTTGCAATCTGCTTTTAAACTTTTCCAATGGTGCCCTAGTGCCTTCAGGCCATACTTCTTCTTCTAATTTTTCTACTTCAGTTAAATCTCTTGATGTAGCATTTCTTATCGTAATTGCCATAACTTTTTGAAAATCTAAAGATTTAAAAGAGTTTTGATGATAATAAACCTTATAAATAATTAATGAGGATATCAAAAAATGCTAAATGTTGGAGTTATCGGAGCAGGGGTATGGGGAAAAAATCATATAAGGATATTTAGTGAAGTGGAAGATGCTAACCTAGTCAAGATAGCTGACTTAAATGAAAAGAATATGAATGGTATGAGCAACACCTTCAAAATTAAAACAACAACCGATTATAAAGAAATTTTGAATGATTCTGAGATAGAAGCTGTTAGTATTTGCACGCCTGCATCTACTCATTATAAAATAATAAAAGAGGCCTTGGAATCTGGAAAACACGTACTTGTTGAAAAGCCTTTAACTTTGAATTCCAAAGAGGGGGAAGAATTAGTTGAACTTGCTAAAAACAAAAATAAAATTTTGATGGTTGGGCATATTTTTAGATTTAATCCTGGAGTTTTAAGACTGAAAGAAGAAATAAAGAAAGGAACTTTTGGCAAGATTTATTTTATGTACGGCTCGAGAATGGGCTTAATGACTCCAAGAGATGATTGTGGAGTTGTGTTTGATTTTGCATTGCATGATATTGACACATTTTGTTTTCTTTTAGATGATCAACCTATTGAGGTAAATACTGTTACTAATTCATATACTAAATCCAAATTCGAAGATGTCGGCTTTATTAGTTTAAAATTCAATAATAATATTCTAGCTAATGTTGTGGTTAGCTGGTTAAGTCCAGTTAAGGTTAGAGAACTATGGTTAGTTGGAGAAAAAAAGAGTGCTAAACTAGATTATTTAACTCAGGAATTAGAGGTATTTGACAGAGGTATTATTGAGGAAAAGTTTGATGAGAAATATGATAGTTTTGGTGCATTTAAATTAATAACTAAACAAGGAGATGATTTAAAATTAAATATTAAAAATAAAGAGCCTTTAAAAGAGGAGATATTGCATTTTATTGATTGTGTTGTTAATAATAAAAAACCCATTACTGATGGAAGTGTTGGTGTAGAAATTGTTAGGATAATTGAAAAAGCCTTAAGATGAAAATTGTTGCTGTTATTCCTGCTTATTATGAAGAAAGTAGGATTGGAATTACTGTTAGAAAAACTAAACCTTTTGTTGATTTAGTAGTTGTTGTAGATGATGGAAGTGCTGACAAGACTTCTGAAGAGGCTGAAAAGAATGGGGCAGTAGTAATAAAACATGAAAAGAATAAAGGTGCTGGTGCTGCCATAAGAACCGGTATTAACTATGGTTTAAAAAATAAATATGATGTGTGTGTTGTTTTAGGAGGAGATGACCAAGATGATCCTCACCAAATTCCATCTTTACTAGAAAAAATAAAAGAAGGATATGATTTTGTTCAGGGTTCGAGGAATTTAGATGGGGGAAAGACTGTTAATATACCATTATTCAGAAAAATAACCACAACAAGTTATTCATTTTTGTTCAAAATTTTAACCGGATTTCCTATTACAGACGGCTCTAATGGATTTAGGGCATTTAAATTAGACTTATTAAATGATAAAAGAATAAACTTACGGCAAAAATGGCTGGAAAGATACGAATTAGAGCCTTATTTATTTTATAAATCCATAATATATAAATATAAAGTTATTGAATCCCCTGTTACTAAAAGATACCCTTATGACCATAAAGAATACAGCAAGATGGTTCCTTTCGTAGATTGGTGGAGGATGATTAAGCCTTTGTTGTATCTAAAATTAAGAATTAAAAAATGAAAAACAAAAATGTTGATATTGGAAATGGAAGCAGTATTGGAGAATATGTGATTCTTGGAAAACAACCTAGAGGGAAAAGTGCTAAGTTAGTCATAGGTGATAATGCTACTATTAGAGAATTTACAGTTATCTATGGCGGCAGTGTTATTGGTAAAAATCTTCAAACGGGGCATCATGTTGTGATTAGAGAAGACAATAAATTAGGGAATTATGTAAGTGTTGGAAGCGGTAGTGAATTAGGTCCTGGCAATAAAATAGGAGATAGAGTGAGGATTCACAGCCAATGTTTTTTAGAGCATGTTAATATAGGAAATAATGTGTTCATTGCTCCCGGGGTTAAATTTGGAGACGATCCTCATCCTTATTGTCCAAGATGGAAAGAATGTATTTTGGGGGCTAAGGTTGGAGATGATGTAAGCATCGGAATTGGAGCTGTTATTTTACCTGGTATTAAAATAGGGAAGGGTGCAGTTATAGGTGCAGGGAGTATTGTAACAAAAGATGTTCCTGAAAATAAGGTTGTTGTTGGAAATCCTGCAAAAGTAATTAAAGATGTTGATGAATTGAAATGTTTTAAAGGATTTTATAAAAAACCCTATGAGTGGAGAGGTCATTTTAGAAACGGTTATCCTGTAGAAAATGAATAATTCTGAATATATAAAAAGAGAATATGACAAGATTTCTGAAGACTATGAGAAACATAAAGTAAAAAAATCATTTTACGACAACAATATAGTTAAATTTCTTAAGAAATATATTAATAATAAAAAATCTGTTATTGATATCGGATGCGGAACTGGAATAATATTAAGAAGATTAAATCCAAAATATGGGGTGGGAGTCGATATTTCTGATGGGATGATAAAAAAAGCTAATGAATACAATCAAAATAACAATTTAAGATTCTTTGTTGATGATGCTGAAAATTTAAAAATAAAAGAGAAGTTTGACTTTGTAACTTTAATAGATATCTTTCCTTACGTTGAGGAATGTGAAAAAGTACTAATGGATGTTAAAAAATTATGTAAAAAAGATTCAAGAGTTATAATATTTTATTTCAATCCCTTGTTTGGATATTTAGTTAGTCTTCTTGAGTCATTGAGATTGAAAGCTCCAGATCCTATAAATAGGGATTTCAGAAGCAAGAAAGAATTAATTAAATGGTTAGAGGATACTAATTATAATATTGAATATGAAGGCTATACTAATTATCTGCTATCTGTGGTTGTTGTTGCAAAACCTAAGTAATTTTTAATCTTCCATCGTTGATTTTATGTATTGTGCATTGAGCTGGGCTAAAGTGTAATTTTATTTTTAGCGTCTACAATTCTAGTAACAAAAGTATTAGTGGAATCATAAGTATAAGTAATAGTATTTCCATTAGCATCTGTAACAGTTAAAACATTTCCAAAAGAATCATAAGTAAAATTAGTAGAAACATCATCTCCGGTATTTAAGTAAGTTAATTGAGAAGTAACTAATCCAATAACAGGAGCTTCCAAATAATCTAAATTATCATAAGTAAAATTAGAAGAAGCTAAAACTGTGGAATTATCATCATTAACTAATTTGTAATTACTTAATTTATCAACAATATAAATATCAGAATTATTAACAAATGTAAAGTACTCAAATCTTTCATCTCCATCTAAATTAATATCCCCATAATTATTAACAACAATTCTATTACCAAAAGAATCGAGATTTATCTATATTTTTCTATAAAATTCTCTGGTGTTAATATAGTTATCTTCCGAAATTTTTTAAGCTTTAATAAATGCTTGTCATTACTGATAATGAAATCTGCATTTTCAGCTATTGCACATTCTAATATTATATTGCATTATCATCGGGATCATCTTTTATTATATTCAATCTTTCTTTCGGCATAACTATAGTTGATATTGATTTGATTTTTTCAACAGTCAGCTTTATTTCAAGTTTTTTATCTTTAATCTTATCCTTAATTTCTTCATAATTCAATACTTCAGTGTATTCATTAACAATTTCTTCAGACAAAATAAGCTCCAGTTTTTTTGCTTCAACCATTGAAATTATCTTGTCGGAAGATCCGCTCCAAAAAGTGGCAGAAATCAATATATTCGTATCTGCAGTTATTTTCATCTTTTCCTTTTCCTGAATCTCTGCATCATATCTGGAATATCCTTTTCTTTCATTCCAGCTTGCTTTGCTGCGAGCTTTAACGGCCTTGTTATCTGTGCAAAACTCTGCTCAGTTACTTTTTTCATCAACAAAGTATCTTCTTCAGTAAAGAACAGTATCTTAGTTCCTTCCTTCAAACCCAACCGTTCCCTAATGTCTGCAGGTATTGCAATTTGCCCTCTCGAGCTTATTCTTCCCATTTCTATTATTGATTCCATTTTCCATCACCTATCCTATTAATAAGATAGATAAGATGTATCTTATATTTAAACCTTTTGTATGGTGGCTTGTATGAAAAATAATCTTTCCTTATAGACATAAATATAAGGATTGCTGATTTTCGTAAACATAAGTGTAGTTATAAAATGCCAGAAGAATTAATTATCATTGTAAATTCTTTGAATGGGGTGTAGGTTGTTTCGCAGTTCCAACATCAGAAATATTAACACGATTAGTATTTCTTCACTATGGAATACATAATATAAAATAATATTTAAGGTTTTGTTTTTTAGATGCATAACCTTTTTTGACAAAAAGCTTAACCAAAAATAAAAAATAGCTTATCGTAAACTTTATAAGTGAAAATGATATCAAATTTGAATATGAGCCCATTTAACAATTTTGTTGATTCTCCAGAAGATTTTGCACAACTTTTACAGGAGAGAAATGAACAAATACTTCAGGAAGTGCAGGAAATAGCTAAAAGAATAGCTCAAATAGAAATAGCTTTATCTGACTTTGAAATACTATATTCTGTTGTAGTTGGTGAAAAAACAAAAAAAGATAATGAAAGGTGGTTTAGTAAACACAGGGCTAAAATATGGAAAGAAACTCTGAAAAAAGCCAATGGTGATGAAGAAAAAGCTATGTTTACCTACGGCGAGTAGGTTTTTTATTCGGTCTGAATAAGGCATCTCTGATTCTATCTTTTAATTCTCTGTCTAAAGAAGGAAATCCAGAGCCATCAATTCCCATAACATTACAGGCTACTCTAAAGTGATTATTTGTTGAAAATATCTTATTTATCCCATATTTGATTAAGTCCACAATAATATAAGAATCTGGTGGATGTATCCCAATTTTCTCATTTTTGCATCTTCTATACAGCTCTTTTAATAGCTCTTTATTTGAAAAATCTTTTTCTATTATGTTAATATTATTATTCTTTAAGAAATTCTTAACTTCCTTTTCAGCTTCATCTTTACTATAATTTTCTTTTTCCATTAATTTGTCCCTTACTTCTGAAAAACAAATCCTATGAGTATAAAATATTCCTTCTGTTTTGAAGATTCTTGCATGTTGATGAGAAAATAATTCTGGAGAAGATATTAAATCATATAAGCATGAACTATCTATTCCTATTTTTCTTGGTCCTCTGAATTTTGTTTGTCTCTTAAGTACTATTTTGGTCGTCTTTGACATCATATTTTAGGATTGCTTCTTATTTATTATAGTTTTGTTCTTCCAAGCACCGCATCTCTCAATCAAAATCTAATTCTTTTCCTTCATATAATTTCTCTTCAGAAGTTCCTCCACTACTTACAGAACCATAAGGCAGATATTCTGTTTCCTCTATTACATCTCCATTTTCGTTTGTTATTAAAGTAGTTGAACCTAAATGATCTGGATGATAAAATTGTAAAGAAAGGGCGTTTATTGAGGTAGATAAAAGTAATAAAATTATTAAGAAAGGTGCTAGTTTATTGCTTGTTTTTTTGAGTAGTTCTTTATTATTAATGTAACTAAATACTTAAAAACCTTGTTAATACTAATTTATACCAATGAAAAAGGCAATATTATCTTTTGATGTTGACGGTGGCTGGATAAAAGATGGAAATTTTAATATAAAAGTAGAGAGTTCTAAAGGAAGGGATATTGTTTTAGAAAGAGGAATTCCAAGGGTTTTAGAATTATTGAGGAAATATGATATTAAAGGAAGTTTTTTTGTTATTGGAAATTGCGTGGAAAAATATCCTGAATTGCATAAAGAAATTAAAAAAATGGGAAATGAAATAGGATCGCATACTTATTCTCATCCTGTTCCTATGGATAAATTGGGTTTTAAAGAAAAAGAAATGGAAATTAAAAAAAACCATAAAGTTATAAAGAATATTTTGAAAGTTGAAGCTAAAGGATTTAGAACCCCCGCTTATAGGGTTGATAATGATATCATAGATATTTTAGAGGGTAATAATTATGAATATGATAGTTCTGTTGTGCCTACATATTTTCCAGGACATTTCAAAATTAAAAACTTATTAGCTCCAAAAAGACCTTACTTTGTTGGAAAAAATTATTTAAAAAAAGGAAATAGAAAGATTGTTGAAGTCCCTTTGCCAAGTGTTGGTTTTTTTCCTTTATTAGGAACTGTCGTAACAAATTTTGGAATGAATTACTTTAAGTTCTTTGAAAAAATAATACAAGATAGACCAATAGTTCTTAATTTCCATATGAGAGATTTAGTGGATATTGAAAGAAATGCTTTTTGGATTAGGAGTTTAGAGAAAAGAGAAAAAGTTATTAATGAGGTAATCTCTTATTTGAATAAGAAAACAGAATTTTCAACAATAAAGGGTTTTGTGGAGGAATTTAAAAATGCAAATTAATTTTGTAGATTTGAAGAGACAATATGTAGCCATTAAAAATGAAATAGACCCATCTATAAAAAATGTTGTTGATAATACTGCTTTTATATTAGGAAATGAGGTTGAATCTTTTGAAAATGAATTTGCACAATACTGTGGTGTAAAATATGGTATTGGGGTAGATTCCGGGACAAGTGCTTTGAGTCTTGCATTAAGAGCTTTAAATATTAAGGAAGGAGATGAAGTAATAACTGTTCCAAATACATTTATTGCAACTACTTTGGCAATATCTTCTGTGGGAGCTAATGTAAAATTTGTGGATATAGATCCTGTCACATATAATATGGATGTTAATAAACTAAGAAATGCTATAAATGAAAAAACCAAAGCTATAATGCCTGTTCATTTGTTTGGGCAATCTGCCGATATGGATGCTATTTTAAAGATTGCTAGAAAAAATAATTTAAAGGTTATCGAGGATGCATGTCAGGCACATGGAGCAGAATATAAAGGAAAAAAAGCTGGAAGTATTGGCAATGTTGCTTGTTTTAGTTTTTATCCTGGAAAGAATTTAGGAGCTTATGGAGATGGCGGAGCTTTAGTTACTAATGATGAAGAATTAAAAGAAAAAGTGATTGCTTTGAGGAATTATGGAAGCAAAATAAAATACTATCATCCTATAAAAGGATTTAACAATAGACTAGATGCAATCCAAGCCGCTGTACTAAGAGTAAAATTAAAGCATTTGGATGAGTGGAATGAAAAAAGAAGAAATAACGCTCAGCTGTATAATGAATTTTTAAAAGAGAGTAATGTTGAAACCCCTATTGAAAAAACGGGATGCAAGCATATTTATCATTTATATGTTGTTAGATCTAAAAAAAGAGATAAATTAGTGGAATCTTTGGGGAGAAAGGGCATTTCGACAGGAATACATTATCCTGTGCCAATTCACCTACAAAAAGCATATGAAGAGTTAAACCTAAAAAAAGGAAGTTTTCCTATAACTGAAAAATGCTCTGATGAGATTTTATCTTTGCCTATGTTTGCTGAGTTAAGCGAGGAAGAAATCAAATATATTGCAGAAAAAATAAAAGAATTTAATTAAAATGAGATTAAATATTTTACTAGTCAAACCATATATGCCAACTGACGAAATCCAGCCACCGTTAGGCCTCGGTTATTTAGCTGGAACTATTAGAAAAAAGCATAATGTTGAAATATTAGATTGTATAAGATTGAAATTAAATGTTGATGGTTTTAAGAAATACTTAATGAAGAAAAAATATGATGTTGTTGGTATTCAAGCTTATACTTTTGATTTGGATAAAGTTGATGTGCATTCAAAAGGGGTTAAAGAATTATATCCTGATGCTATAATCTTTGTTGGGGGACCACAACCGACTTTAGATCCTATTGAAACATTAAACTATCTTAAAAAAGTTGATTTTGGATTTGACGGAGAGGCTGAAGCTGGTTTTCCAAAATTTGTAGAGTTAATATCTAATGGAAAAGATAAGGATATAAAAGAATTAGAGAAAATTCCAGGACTTATATATAGAAGGGATAATATAGTTGTTTCTAACCCAAGAGGCTTGTTTGAAAATTTGGATGAATTAGACCCTTCATGGGACTTATTTGAATTAGAAAAGTATCCACTTGCTCCCCATGGTGCTTTTTGCAAACAATATCCTGTTGCTCCAATGATATTAACTAGAGGATGCCCTTATAGATGCAAGTTTTGCGGAGCTCCTGGCATATCTGGAAAAACTCCAAGGGCGCATAGTCCTGAATGGGCGGTTAATCAAATAGAGCATTTAAATAAAAAATACGGCATTAAAGAAATTCATATAGAAGATGATAATTTAACTGTTAGCAGGGGTTTTGTTAAGGAATTCTGCAATAAATTAATTGAAAAGAACTTAGGAATCAGCTGGACATGTCCTAATGGAATGAGAATGGATACTTTAAATGATGATATCGTTAGTTTAATGAAAGAATCGGGATTATATGCTGTATCAATAGCTATAGAATCTGGAAGTGATAAAATCAGGGAAGACATGGCCAAGGATTTGAAAACTGAGACCATTATAGAAAAAGTTAATTTATTAAGAAGGCATGAATTGGAGATAATAGCTTTTTTTATCGTTGGATATCCTGGGGAGACTGAAAAAGATATAGAAGATACTATTAAATTTGCTTGTTCTTTGGATTTGAAAAGAGCAACTTTTAGTGCATTTAAACCATTTCCTGGAACTCCTGTTTATGATGAACTTGTTGCTAAGGGAGAGATGAAAGAGATTAAAGATTGGAGCCGGTTTAGTCTGGACAAGATTGCTTGGACCCCTGATGGCATTAGTGAAAAAAGATTGAAAAATTTGAGAAGAAAGGCATTTTTAAAGTTTTATTTAAGACCAAAAATCTTAATTAAGATGGTTGGAGAAATAAAGAATATTGAGAATTTTAAGTTTATCAGCAAAAGAATTGTTAATTGGATGAGCTAATTTTTTATTCTGTATTTTATTAAATAATAAAGTGCTTTTATTCCGTCTAATACTGTTATTTTTTTTCCTTCTTCGTAGCTCCTTACCTTATAATTGATAGGAACTTCGTAGATCTTATATTTTGCTTTAGATATTTTTGCGGTTATCTCGGGCTCAAATTCAAACCTATTCGACTTTATATGTATTTTATCTAAAATTTCTTTTTTAAAAACTTTATAGCATGTTTCCATATCTGTAATCTTTTGTCTATATAATAGAGATGCTATAAACGTAAGGAATTTATTTCCCATCCAATGTAATGGAAGATTCGTTTTGTTTTCTCCAAACAAAATTAATTTTTTATTTAAAAATCTTGAACCATAAACTACTTTTGTTTTATTTTCTAAAATTGGTTTTAATAATTTTGGATAGTCATTTGGATCGTATTCTAAGTCTGCATCCTGTATTAAGATTATATCTCCTGTTGCTTTTTTAAATCCAGATTTGATTGCTGCACCCTTTCCTTTATTTATTTCATGCTGCAACAAAATTATGCTGTTTCTTTTTTTTAAAATTTCTAAGGTGTTATCGGTAGAATGATCATCAATTACTATTATTTCTTTATCTAAAAATAATTTTACTTTAAAAACCTTATCCAGAATTTTATTGATAGTTTTCTCTTCATTGTAGACAGGAATTATTATTGATACTTTCATTTTTAAAATAATTTGTTATCGAGCACTTTTAAAAGTTGTCTTTTTCAAAAAAATTAACTAAATCTTTTTCCTGCGAAAAGTTTATATATAACGTATGTCTTCAAGTAACTAAATAAATTATCTCAAAAGGTAATGTCAAATTGATTATTAAAAAAAAACAAAGGGGTGTTATAATAATGGATAAAAAAATAGGTTATTCTATTTTATTTAGTTTGTTTGTTCTTGTGTTTTTGTTTGGTTTAACAAAGGTTGTTGTCGGTAGTATTGATAGCTCATTAAGTTCTGTTGTATCATATGGGGAAATAGTTGGAAATAATGATACTATGATAAGAGGTGGAGTAACCGAGACATTTAATGTTACAGTCGCAGTTAGTACTACAGATGGTAGTGTTAATTATTCTAATATTACTATTGATATATTAGGAGCAAATAATAATCTTACTTTTACAGGTGAATTTGTTGCATTTGATGAAAGCGAAGCTAATGAAAATGGTATAAATGGTTCTGTTACAAATGCTACATTTTATTCAGGAACAGCTGATGTTGCTAATTGGGAATGTCTAAATACTTCTCAAACACAAGTTGCTTGTTCAAATCTTACTGCTACAGATCCTTTAGGTGGAAATGGGTCTTCACTAACGATTAGATTTAATGTGACTTCTGTAAGTGGAGTAGAAGCTGTAGAATACTTGAATGTATCTGTAGATGATTCTGCAGGAACTGTTACGAGTACGCTATTACCTGTTTATGTAGATGGTGTTTCACCTAGAGTTATAGATGTTAATGTGACAGATGGTAATGTCACTTGGTTAAATTCTTCTGATCAAACTAAGAATTATTATGAAGTTGATGCTAATAAAGGAAGTTTGACTGTTTATGCAGATATACAGGAGATGAATTTTGATTCTAATGCCTATATAATATTTTCTACTAATGGTAGTAATGTTACTAGGAATGATTTTACATGGACATCAATGACTCAAGATAAAGCTCCTGGTTTAGCAGAAAATGGTGTATTTAGCCATACATTTTCAACTTCTGGATATACGAACCCTATTACACTCATGTTTGTGTTTAATGATACGTATAATCAGGAAACTGAGATGAATGCTTCTACTACTACACCTGATCCAATGGGATTCTGGGCTAATGATACGCTAGTAAAAGTAAATAAATTAAATGCTACTACTGTCTTGAATGGTAAGACTACAACTATCAGCAGTCCAGGCAGTATAGCTACAGCATGGGTTGGAGAGCAAAATATTACTATGGATATTGAAATTGCTGGAGAATATAAAGGCGGATTGTTAGTATATGTTAATACTACTGGTGCTATAGACGAGGATACTCAACCAGACAATTCAGAATGGTCCCAAATATTAATGAGTGGTAATCTTACTGATGATGTAATTAATACGAACATAACTTCATTAAATGGAGCTGGTACATCAATATTCCAAACTGATATGAATTTTGCTGGGAATGATACTAATAACGTATATGTTGCAGTTGTGGTTAATTCCACTAATAGTGAACATGGTAATGATAGACCAAATGACTTACAGAACTACACTTCATTTGCAGTATATAATTTTAGAGTAGATGGAAGTACTCCAACTCCAACTGTTACTGGACCAAATGATCCCTCTGTAACAATTAGTGATACTACAGGAATATCCTATACTTGCACAACTACTGAGGCAGGTAGTGGAGTATACAGATATACATGGACTTTAACAAAACCTGGGGGGACTACTGTGACTTATACTGATGATACATCTGAGACTTCAAAGGCTAGGTCTTTCAGTGGAAGTGATATTAATAATGCTGGAACACACACAGTAAGTTGTAAAGTAATGGATGGTGTTGGTAATATAGCTACAAGTGCAGATTCAACATTTAGCGTAACTTATCAGACTACATCAAGTAGTTCTGGTGGTGGTGGAAGTTCAACTGGAGCTACCTCTACTGTTAGTTTTGATGTAGACTTCTCAGAAGTAACAACTGGAAGTATTAAGGCTCAACAAGGCTTAATTAAGAGTTTCAGCTTTGATGGAAATACCAAACATACAATTACCTTTGATAAAGTTACAGCGAGTTCAGCTACAGTTACAATCGCTTCAAACCCTATAACTGTAACATTGAACCTTGGGGAAACAAAGGAAGTGGATATTAACTTAGATGGTGTTAATGATGTTAAGGTTAAATTAAAGAGTGTTGTTAACGGTCTTGCAGATGTAGAAATATCTAAGATTGAAGCTGGAGCTCAGGTTGTGGCTAAAGAAGAAAGAGCAGCTGCGGGTATACCTGAAGCAGGACCAACACCTAGTGAACCTATACCTCAACCAGTAAGCAGAAGTAATGCTGGGTTATGGATAACATTATTAGTAGTATTAGCTGTTGTTGTAATTGGGTATTTAAGTTACAGGAAAAAATAAATTCCTGTTTCTTTCTCTTATTTTTATTTATATTCTACATTTGAGATATCTTTATAAATTAAGTTTTAATTGTTAATTCTATGAAAAAGGTATTAATGATACTACTTTTAATTTTATTAGTTAATGTTAGTGATACTAATGCAGGAAAGATAATTCCTTTGGATTTTAATGAAAGGGAAAGCTATGTAATCCCTTTTTATTTAGCAGATGCTATTACATTTGAGTTTGATGGGGATAGTCACACTATTGTATTAGATGAAATAAAAGAGAGAAGAGTAGAATTTGATGTTTTCATATATCAAGAAAGGAATAAGAAGATAGATAAAGGAGAAGATAGGGATGTTCCTATCTATGTTTTTGCAGATACTGTTAATTTGCTTAAATTTGATTTAAATAGGGATGGGGTGTTTGATTTTAAATTGGATGTATTAGATTATGATCCTCAAAAAGCATTAATTGAGTTGACTAAGATAGATGAAATTAAAGAAGATACTATTAGCTCTCCTATAAATATTAATAATTCTAATGCTGAAAAGAAATTTTATAAGAATACTTGGTTTTTAGTGAGCGTTGTTGTTTTAATTATAATAATTTTATTAATTATCATTTTAGATAAGATTAAAAAAGACAAGAAATGGTCTTACCATTAAGAATATATTTTATTTAAGAATATATTTTATAGATTTTATTCAATTTTTTTCTATACCTTATTAAGATTTTTTTATCTATTCCTGTATCGAGCAGATCCCATGTGTTTGTTAATAAGTATGCATGAGTCTCATCTTCCCAACTACATTCATGATAACCCCCGGAAATTGATAGATAATTGTTTATTTTATCCCTATATTCTTTGTTTATTTTATTTAATATTCTTAAAATTTCTTTTTTATAGGAACTATTTACATAAAACAATCCGTGTGCTATTTCATGTTTAACTACTTTTTTAATACCATAGGTACCAATTATATAAAAATCTCCTTTAATCTCTGTAAATAAATCAAGGAAAGTTTTTTCTTTTCTAGATAAAGGATTAAATTTTCCATTGTAAAATGGTTTTAGGATGGAAGATGGAATGTTAAAACCTGACCAATCTGAATAATAAGTAAAGTTATTTGTTTCTTTGCCTTTTTTTGAATTCTTTGTATACCATTTTTTGAATTCTTTTAATGTAAATATCTTGTTTCTAAATTTTGGAGATTCATAATATTCCTGAAACCTTAGGAAAGTAGAACATAATTCTTTTTGTGTTTTAAATTTTATATAATAAATATTTGGTAAAACTTCCTTAAATCTCATTAAAGTTAATAATAATTAGATATATAAAAAGATTATGTTAAAAGAAAAAAAGAAAAAATAAGGCGTTAGCCTTATTGTATTGTATAAGTTCCTACAACTTGTGAAGGACTTGTTACTTTTGCTTCAACTTTGTTCAATCCAGCTAATTTACCAGCAGCTACCGCTTCCGCAGCATTTCTTGTATCTACTGCACTGTAACCTGCTACTAACATAGCTACATTGTTTCCGTTGTCAGCCAATCTAACCATAGCTTCGTTCGGTGTAAAGTCTGCAGCAGTTAATCCAAATACACTTGCAGCCAATGGATTTACAGCTGGGCCACCAATAACGATAACGTTTTGTGCTGTTGTGCTAGTAACTTCCTGTGCTAGAGCCGATGCAGTTGATGGAATTGGGTTTACAACTACGGATCCACCACTTGATGTTGTGGATGCTGCTGAACCTTTAACAACTACATTTGCCTGAACTTGGTCTCCCGGTATATCAATTACTACTTCATCACTTGACCCGTGGCTTTTTGGATCTCTTATGATAATACCATATCTTGTTCTATGGTCTTCATCTTTTGTACCTAGTGTTTGCATTACACCAGTATTTCCTGCAGAATCTGATCCAAACCACATTAACTCATTAGCTTCTTCAGAAGAAGCAGTTGTACCTAATGAGCTAAATTTGGTGCTTGACAAACCAAATGTCATAGTTATGTTATCATTGTAGTCCGGCAAGTCTGTACTATGGAAAGGATCCAATGTCAAGTTCAAAGATGTTGGAAGAATATCCTCTCCAGATGCCCCATTTGCCTCCAAGTTCATCCTCAAGTCAGTATCTTTTGTGTTGTCATAGTTTATATGTGCAAATGATGCCCCTGTTGCTTGAAAGTCATGCATACCTGCTAACTTAACTTTGTTATCATTTGTATCTTTATAGAATACACCAACACCTGTTGCGTTACCTGATAAGTTTATACCTGCACTAGCACCACCTGCGGATATATATAACCAAATTTTGTCTGTTTTGATATCAGATCCTGTAGTTGCATTTACAAGACTTAAATCCGCTTGGTCAACAACTAAACCTTCACTTTGAGTTGTATGGATATAGATTGTCTGTGCAGATGTTAACCCTCCATCGGCGTCGCTTAAGTCGGCTGAGTTATCAAACTCAAATGTATAGGTTGCATAGTTGTCATCACTTACAGTTAAACTATCCAAGCAAACACTAATGTAGTTATTCGGGAAGTCTATACATTCACCTATTTTTGGTGGATTATCACTGTCATCGTTAAAGATGAAATCATTTTCAACACCAATAAAAGGCCCTGTAAATTCAGCAGTTGTTGATATTGTTGTTGCTGCTTCTGTTTGTAAATTACCAGTATTCCATACCCAATCTGGGTTGTCTTTATCTTCTCCAGCATAAGCATCTCCATCTTTATAGGTTTCTTGTGCATCTTTACCCACAACCAAAGTAGCAGCTGATGCAGCTTGATTATTGCTGTCGTAGAATGTTTCATCGTTCTTAATCTCAATTCCATTAACAGTTTTTGTACTGCTTGAGGAGATTGTTTCTGTAACCCCATCTACATCTACTACAATTGCTCCACCTGAGCCAATCCTAGATAACTTTACAGTTTTACCTTCGGAAACTATAGAATCTCCTGAATTTAAGAAGTATTCTGATCCAACATTGGCAGTAAATTTAGTTGCATCTGTGTTATCAATGTCTGTAATCTTCAGGTTTTTACCTAAGAATTTAATTTCTAAGGGATCACTTGCAGATGTGGCGTTTAAGTTGATAGATTCAGAGAATGCATAGTAATACTTTAAACCATCTCTTGCCACTTCTAATACTACATCTGTTTGATAGTCATCTTCTGAGCTTGTCAATGATGTTTCAACAGCAGCAGTATTACCTGCTTGGTTAATAACTACAACTTCTTCAACATCATAATCTGCACTCGCATAGGTTATTGAACTATCAATTAAACTATCAATATCGTCGTCTGCTAAATCTACATCTAGTGTGTAAGACTGACTATCTGAAACATTGGATCCCAAAGGGATATCTTCAGTTACACCACCAGAAACACTTACAGTTGTTCCGCCACTTGGAGAAACTGCTTTTACCTGCAAATCTGCTAACAATACGGATTGACCGATTGTATCTGATGCAGCTGCATCTTGACCTACTGCTATAACTCCACTGAATATTCCACTTTTTATAA
>Ga0209541_10000964_pt1 | contig 57206 bp, 57 predicted proteins | sample RifCSPlowO2_01_FD_184027 | JGI IMG/M metagenome (GOLD analysis project Ga0209541, IMG submission 184027) | Groundwater microbial communities from Rifle, Colorado - Rifle CSP2_plank lowO2_0.1 (SPAdes) (version 2) | ecosystem: Environmental > Aquatic > Deep subsurface > Groundwater | place... | reverse complement strand
AGCTGCGCATGCATATCCAAGAGAGATTGCATTTGTTGATAAACTTCCAAAAACAAGAAGCGGTAAGATAATGCGGCGTTTGTTGCGCGCACGCGAACTAGGATTGCCGGAAGGCGATATATCGACGTTGGAGGATTAGCATTTCGTTTCTTGAATTCAAATACTATTCATTGCTATTTTTTACTACTCAATACTATTCACTTTGTATCAATACAACTTTTCGTCGTTAGAATTCATCAAAAATTAGTAAAAAGTCAAGTATTTTAAATACTACTCATTACTATTCATTACTAATCAGAAGCGTGATTATATGGAGAAAGAACAAATATTAAAAATAATTGAGAGTGGAGAAACCCAAGAAGTAGAGCTTAAGCAATCATTTCATAGTTCCCAAGAATTTTCAAAAATTATGTGCGCTTTGGCGAATACCTATGGCGGAATAGTTGTTATTGGTGTGAACGCAAAAAAAGAAATCGTTGGAATCGAAGAAGATGCGGATGTTCTTCAACAAAAAATTTCAGCAGCAGCTCAAGCGATTTCGCCACCGCTTGTGCCAAAAATAGAAGTGTTAAGCTTACAGGATAAGAAAATAATAGTCATAACCGTACAAAAGGCAATGATCAATACATTCCATACTTTTCAAGGTGTAATTTACGTCAAAGTAGGCAGTACATTGAAAAGAATAGAAGGAAACCAGATGGTTGATTTTCTCAGGGCAAAACAATTTTTATGTTTTGATGAAACGCCAAGCAGTGCAAAAATGGATGATTTGGATACTACAAAAATAAAACGTTATTTGAGTTTGAGAAAACAGAACGATTTTCTAGAAACCCATTCTGTAGAAGATTTTCTGGTCAGTATTCAACTTGCAAGCAGAAATGGGGAAATAAAAGTAAAAAATGCTGCGACTTTGTTCTTTGCAAAGGATCCTATTTTATTCAATCCGCAAATGGAAATAAAGCTTGTGAGATTTGAAGGATCCGAACAGGTAAAAATTGTATCACATGAATTAGTGCAAGCAGATTTAATAGAATCCATAGATCGATCTATGGCATTTATAAAAGCAAATATTCCAAAAAGCATTGAGATTGAAAATGAGTTAAAAAGAGAAGAAAGATATTATTACCCAATTGATGTAATAAGAGAAGCAATAGTAAATGCAATAGCTCACAGAGATTACTTTAGCAAGGATGCGATTCAGATTTATGTCTTTGAGGATAGAATCGAAATAACAAACCCTGGCTCTTTGCCTCAGGCATTGCCGAGGGAACTATTTGGGACAATTTCAGTTCAGAGAAATCCACTAACTTATCGGATACTCAGAGATTATGGTTACGTGGAAGGATTAGGATCAGGCATTCCAAGAATGATTAACGAAATGAGGAGTTATGGTTTGCGCGATCCAGAGTTTGGGATTTATGAAGCATTTTTCAGGGTAATATTAAGAAATGCAAAAAGTGAGCTTAAGCCAATTAAATCTCATAAAGATTTGAATGAAAGACAGTTGATTGCAATAGAATTTTTGAAGAAAAATAAATCTATTAAAACAAAAATGTATGTGAAATTAAATAAAGTTTCTCTCGCCACTGCCACAAGAGAAATAAACGAAATGATGAAGTTCAGCTATCTGAAAAAGATAGGATCATATAAAGGAGTTTATTATGTGTTGAAAGAATGAGTCCAGATGCAAGAATTCCTAGGAAAGAAGGCTTAATTGTTGATTTATCGCATCATCAGTTTTATTTATTTGTACGATTTTCGTAATAAATTTACTAATTTCGATAGATTTATAAATATTTATTACGAATATCATAATAGAGGGGGGATTAATATGGAAAACTGTTGTACAGCTGTTGTCACGCCAATGAAAAATGGCAAAATAGACGTAGATGCATTTGATCGTCTTATAGAATTTCAAGTGCAAAATGGAGTGCAGGATATCGTAGTCAATGGCACAACTGGCGAAAGCCCAACTACAAGTGATGAGGAAAAAGCAAATTTGATCAGGCATGCTTTGGATAAAAAAGCAAATGTTATTGCAGGATGCGGAACAAATAGCACAGAACACAGCGAGCATCTTACGCGCGAGGCGCAAGCATTAGGCAGTAACCGTATTCTGCTTGTAGATTGCTATTATAATGGGCCATCATCAATGGAGCTTTCTAGAGAATACTATGGGTATTTATGCGAAAAATTCCCTGATCTAGCTTTTGTTGCATATGTTATTCCAGGGCGAACAGGTTGCGAGCTAAGCGTTGAAGATCTGGTTGTTCTACATAATCGTTATCCAAATCTAGATACAGTTAAGGAGGCAACAGGAAATCTTGAGCGCATGCGAAAAACGCGCAGTCTTTCAAATATTACAATAATGTCCGGTGATGATGATTTAACTTATAACATTATGAGTGATCCGGCTATTGGCGGGAAAGGGGTAATATCTGTTATGAGTAATATTGCGCCGCGCGCTATACAGGATTTTTGTAAAGTAGTCAATAATCACGAGCTAGGCGCAGAATCATTGGCAAAAATCCTTTCTTCATTATTCTCATTAGTGACAGTAAAATTAGCAGGACAAAAGTTCCGTAATCCAGTGCCAATTAAAACTGCTATGGCTGGTTTGGGCATGATTGCATATGATGTTCGCAGGCCGCTTGGAAGAATGACAAAAGATGCAACAACGCATGTTCGTAATATGCTCCGCACAATATGGCAAAATTCGCCTAGTATCCTGGAGCCCATAGAAAAGTTTTATGGTGTAAGCATAGAAGATCGCCTGGCTAATGACAGCTATTGGCCTAGCTATTAGGGTGATTGAATGATTACTATTGCATTATCTGGTTTTGGCAAAATGAACAAAGAGGTTTTTTCTGCAGCAATGTTAGATACTGGTTTTCGCATTGCGTCAATTCTAGAACCACACGGGAATAAGGTCGAAGGTGTCAATGTTTTTGATGAACCAGAAAGCGCATTTGCATCTGCAGATATTGTTGTTGATTTCTCTACAAAGAATGCTGCGCCTGCTAATGCGATTGCAGCAGCAAATCTTGGAAAAAATATTATTATTGGCACTACTGGCATTGCGCCAGAGGATATTACGCGCATACGCGAGGCAATTGCGAAAAATAAAACCAGTGGCGTGATATCAGCCAATTTTTCAATTGGCGTTAATATCTTTATTGAGGCTGCAAAGTTTTTGGCAGACCGTTTATCAGCCTATGATATGGAAATGCTTGATATCCATCATAGATTAAAGATTGATTCGCCATCTGGTACGGTGCTCCGCACTCTTCAAGCATTGAATAAAAGCGATATTGCATATGGCAGAAAAGGCATAGGTGAAAGAAAAAAAGAAGTAGGTGTGCATTCATTACGCGTGGGTGATGTTATTGGAGATCATGCGCTTATTTTTGGAGGAAATGCAGAAAGGATAGAGCTTTGGCATAAAGCTACTTCAAGGCGTTGCTTCGCACAGGGTGCCTTATTATCAGCAAAATGGATACATGGTAAAAAAGATGGTATTTTACACGATTTCAAAGACGTATTAAACAGTTAGGTGTCCTTATGCTTGTTCAAAAATTTGGTGGAGGGATATTGTCATCGTTGGAAGATATTCAACGTATTGTTAGTGTTATCTCTGCCAGTAAGCCAAGGGTAGTCGTCGTATCTGCTTTGCAGGGCGTAACAGATGAATTGTTAAAAATTGTGGATTTGGCATTAGCACAAAAGGATTTTCAAACTGGTTTAGTTGCTTTGCGCCAGCGCCATAACGTTGCACAAACTGCGTTAGAAGATGTTTTTAATGAATTGGAAAAAATATTAACAGGCGTATCATATACTGCAGAGGTTAGCGAGCGTTTACGTGCTTATGTTCTTTCAAGAGGAGAACTTTTAGCAGCGCTAGTTCTTCATGCATACCTTCCTGATTTTTCACTTATCCCTGCTGAGAAGTTTGGTCTTATTGCACATGGTCCGTATGCTAATGCGCGCTGTGATTTTAAGAAAACCAAGATTAAACTCCCAAATGAAAATGTGATTACTACGGGTTTCTATGCACCTAATGAGAATAATGAGATTTGTTTGTTTGGCAGGGGTGGAAGTGACTATTCAGCTGCAGCAATTGCACGTTCTTTAAATGCCAGGCGCATTGAGTTTTGGAAAAATGTTGATGGATTTTTAACAGCAGATCCGCGTATTGTTCCAGGTGCAAAACATATCCTGGACATGGGTTTCGAAGAGGCTAGCGAGGTTTGCAGGTTTGGTGCAAAAATCCTGCATCCTTCTGCGCTTGAACCATTGGTTGGAACCAAGATTGTTGCGGAGATAAAAAATATCATGCAGCCGGATAACAGAGGCACGCAGATTTATAAAGAATGTAAAAGAAATGAAATCGCTGCAATTGCAGGGAGAAAAAACTTGGCAGTAATCAGTGTATCAGGTAATGAGATGGTCGAGGCATTTGGCATTGCCTCAAAAATTCTTACACGCATTGCTGATGCAAATATACCAGTAGATGTTATTGCTACAGGGCAGGCAAACATATCATTTACTGTTGAACAGGTTTATGGTAAGCAGGCACTGCATGCATTAGCAGATTTGAATAACTTTGATGTTAAGCTTAAAGAGCCGCTTGCGCTTGTTGGCATAGTAGGCAATGCAATTAAAAACAACCCATCATTTATCGCAAGGGTTTTTGCAGTTTTATCTTCACAACATATCAATGTAGAGATGATATCCCAGGGGGCATCAGAGATAGATCTTTCTTTAGTGGTAGACCAGAAAAATTATGATCATGTTATAAGGGAATTTCATAAAGAATTTTTTAACAGGTGACATTCATGAAATATAAAACAGCTATTGTAGGTGTAACCGGCATAGTTGGCCAGCAGGCTATTGTTGCATTAAACAATCATCCCCAATTTGATTTAATCTCATTCGCTGCATCTGAGCGGTCAGCAGGTAAAACATATAGGCAAGCTATAGAAACTAACGGAATAGTTGGTTGGTATGCTGATGACCCTATGCCTGAAGAGATCAATAACATCAAGGTGCAGGACGCAGGCAAACTTGATCCTTCTGATTATGATATAATATTTTCATGTGTAGATGCAGATGTTGCCAGGGAGCTAGAACCAAAATTTGCAAAGCATTGTGCTGTTATCAGCACTGCATCTGCTTTTCGATATGATAATGATGTGCCTTTGATTATTCCTCCAGTTAATCCAGAACAAGTCTCGCTTATTGAAAAACAAAGAAAAACCAGAAATTGGAAAGGCTTTATTGCGCCAATCCCAAATTGCACTACTACTGGTTTGGCAATAACCCTAAAGCCGTTGGACCAATTTGGCATAGAGAGTGTTATTATGACATCATTGCAGGCAGTGTCTGGCGCAGGCAGAAGCCCTGGCGTACGTGCATTGGATATTATTGATAATGTCATTCCATATATTGTTGGAGAAGAGGAAAAAGTAGAAAAAGAGGCGCAAAAGATACTTAATAAAAAATTTGATATTTCATGCACATGTACGCGCGTGCCAGTGTTGAACGGTCATACAGAAAGCGTGTTTGTGCAATTGAAAAAACCAGCAACCATAGAACAGGCTGAAAAAGCGTTTAGCAATTTTTCATCTTCTGTTAAAACCCATTCTACGCCAAAGCAGGTGATAAAGGTTTTTTCTGATCCTTCGAGGCCACAGCCGCGATTGGACAGGGAAACAGGCAATGGATTAACAACATGCGTAGGAAGAATACGCAGTGATCCAGTTCTTGGTTTAAAGTATGTTCTAGTCTCGCATAATTCTAAGATGGGCGCAGCAGCAGGCGCAGTATGGCTTGCTGAATTACTTGAGCAAAGAGGATATATATGATTATTAGCAATAGAATAACCTCTTGCGAGCGCTCCCTTATTCGCAAAATCCGGGAAGATGTTGGCGATTTAAAAATCGATTTTAATCTAGGTTTAGGGATACCGGATTTCCCTATTCATCCAGTTCTTCAAGAAAAAATTATAGAAAATATTAAGAAAGGTCATACTACTTATGCACCTAATCAAGGAGATCGTGGTCTTCTGGATGCGCTTGCAAATTATTACAATGTAGAAAGTAATGAAGTGATAGTTACTATTGGCGCTGCGCAAGCGTTGTTTGCTTCAATGTTTGCCACACTTGAAAAAGGAGACAATGTTGTTATTCTTTGTCCTGCATACCCTGCATATAGTCATGTTGCTAAATTATTAGGAGTGAACAGCAGATTTGTTGGCTTGATTAATGGTAAAGTTGATATAGAATCATTAAGAAAACAAGCGCACGGAGCAAAAATGATTATTGCATGTTCTCCGAATAATCCTAATGGAAAAGTTCTCTCAAAAGAAGAAGTAAAGGCAATAGCTGATATTGCAAAAGATAATAACGCAATTTTATTAGCAGATGAATGTTATGAAACGCTTTCATTTAATGAGCATATTTCATTTTTGGGGCAATATGAAAATGTTATAAAAGTTTCTAGTGCATCAAAGATGTTTTCTGCTACTGGCATCCGTATTGGGTGGGTTATCGCCCAACGTTCTTTTATTGAACAAATGGTAAAAGTACAAAATTTTACAGTCTCCGGCGCCCCGCTTGCTGAACAAAAGGCTGTTGCATACTGCATAAATGAAAGAATAAAGTATAATGATATGCATAAAGCGTTTACGCAGCGCGCTTCGCGCGCTTCAAGGCTTTTAACTGAAAAAGGAATTTCACATGTAAGGCCGGAAGGCGCATTTTATATCTTTCCTAAAATTAATACGGGGTCATATGATTTCTGTCTGAATCTGGCAAAGAAACGTGGCATTCTTACAATTCCTGGTGCAGGTTTTGATCTTGGTGAGGGGCATTTGCGTATTTCGCTTGCAATCTCAGAATCAAATATTGAGAAAGGAATAGAAATTATATTAGAGGAATTAAACAAGGAGAATCAAGGTGAATAAAATTGGATAACTTTAGCTATCGCGAGCTGTTGGATGAATGGCAGGATGAAATCCGGATGGGAGGTATAGCTGTTAAAGAATTAGCTGATGATACGCCTTTGTTTGTTTATGATCTTCAATTAATAGAGAGAAAGTATCTTGCATTGCGCAACCGCCTTTCAAAAAATGTAAAAATTTTTTATGCAATGAAGGCAAACGCAAATCGTTATGTTGCAAAAAAGCTTGCTGATCTTGGCTGTGGCGTGGATATTGCCAGCAAAGGCGAGTTTGCAGTTGCAAAAAATTTTAAAGACATTATTTTCTCCGGGCCTGGAAAAACCCTAGATGCAATCAAGCATGTCGGCCCAATATGTTCTTATCATGTAGAATCTTTTAACGAGGCAGAAAAAGTAGCAACTGCATTGTCGCATCAACGCATAGGCGTACGCGTTAATGCATCATTTCAGGTTGACAAAGGAGTTATTACCACTTCAGGCGGTTGTCAAAAATTCGGTATTGATGAAGAGCAAATCCCTTTAACTATCAAAAGACTTAAAAAATTAAAGATCAAATTAAGCGGTTTGCATTGTTATTCTGCTTCTGGGGTGTTGGATGCAAAACTTTTATCAGAAAATGCCAGAAAGATTATTGGGTTAGCTAAAAGGATTGAGGATTCATGCAATGTTACATTTGATTATATTGACATTGGCGGCGGCATTGGCGTTCCATATAAAAAGACAGATCCTTTATTTGATCTGGATTTGTTTTGCAATGAGATAAATAATCTTGCCGAAGAACGTGAAATTTGGATAGAATTAGGAAGATTTTTAGTAGCAGAATGCGGTGTTTTTTTGACGCGGGTGGTTGACGTTAAAAAATCCAGAGGTCAGGCTATTGCAATAACAGACGGAGGCATTAATAACATGTTAAGGCCAGCTATACTTCAACAGCATCCAATTGTAAAGGCTGATGAATTGAGGCCACAGAAAACAGAGAAATATTATGTTGGAGGCCAGCTTTGTACTAGCTTGGATTTTTTCTCGCGTGATGTCAGGTTGCCAAAACTAAAAGAAGGCGATTTGCTAGCTGTTTTAAACGCGGGCGCATATGGATTTTCAGAGAGCATGCCATTTTTCCTTGGTCATGATATTGCTGGCGAGGTTGCTGTAGAAAAAGGTAAGATAAAAGAAATACGTAAGGTTTCTGCAGAATGGTATTTGTTGAGGCGGTAACATGAATTTGAAAGACATAAAAGAAATGGTTGAGCAATGCACCACATCTCTACTTAAGAAAAAAGATTTTATTTCAGCTGTCGAAGCGACAATAAAACTGCTTGACAACGGCGAGCTGCGTACAGCAGAAAAAATAAACAACAAGTGGCATGCAAACATCTGGGTAAAAAAGGCAATTCTCCTTTACTTTAAGCTTCATAGTATCAAACGCATGCGTTATGGCTATGATTATTATGATAAAATCCCGTTAAAAAAACTAGATGGCAGCGTTCGTGTGGTACCAATAGGTTCTACTGTTCGTTATGGTAGTTTTTTAGAGCCGCGCGTTGTAGTGATGGCGCCTAGTTACATAAACATAGGTGCGTATGTAGGCGCAGACACCATGATTGATTCACATGTGCTTATTGGTTCATGCGCCCAAATTGGCAAGAGCGTTCATATTTCAGCAGGTGTAATAATCGGTGGTGTGTTAGAACCACCTCAGGCTACGCCCGTGATAATAGAGGATGGATGTTTCATTGGAGGGCAATCTGGCATTTATGAAGGCGTGATAGTAAAGCGAAGGGCGGTTATATCTTCAGGTGTTATTATCAATCAAAGTACACCTATATTTGATTCCACTAATGGAAAGATATATTACGGGGTAGTACCAGAGAATGCAGTTGTGATATCAGGCTCACTGCCTAAAAAAACAGCATTTGGAGAGGTTCAGCTAGCTGCTGCGATTATTATAAAATACCGTGATGAAAAAACTGATAGTCGGACTGCGTTAGAGCAGGCGCTTAGGTGAAATTTATCTACTGATATTTTGAAGGCGTTTTTCAGTTAGTGCGTATGATGCGAGCTTCGCATATAGGCTTCATCTGATTCTGTTGCTATGCCTGCTTCAAAAAGTGCTTCATAAGGAGAACCGTTGTAAGTTTGTATTAATCCGCCTAATCCATTGTTAATAAAATCATCTTGAGTTATATCTTTAGGTTCTTTATTTAATTTCCACATCAGCCATTTAGTAGCTGCTATTCTCATTTCTTTATCATACCAAAATTCGTTTCCAACTCTTTGCATCTCCCAAGGATACAGTTTATCAGTTTTAAACCAAGTTCTTGCATGCTCCTTTATCTCATCTATAGAATAAGCATATCCTACTTCTACTAATGCTAAATAAGGAGAACCTTTGTAAGGTCTTAACAACCCAGATAATCTATTATTATTAAAATCATCAGCAATTATCTCTTTTGGTTCTTTTTTCAATTTCCATATCAACCACTTAATGGCAGCTATTCTAATATCTTTATTTGGCCATAAATCAAATGGTATTCTACCCATCTCCCAAGGATAAAATTTATCTGTTCTAAATTCTCCATTTTGTTCTTTAATTTCATCTTCGGAATATGCATAACCAGCTTCTAATAAAGCTAAATAATGTGAAACGTTGTAATGAGTTGCTAACAATCCACCCAATGAGTTATGTCTAAAATCATCTTGAGTTATATCTTTAGGTTCTTTATTTAATTTCCACATCAGCCATTTAGTAGCTGCTATTCTCATTTCTTTATCATACCAAAATTCGTTTCCAACTCTACTCATTTCCCAAGGATAAATCTTATCAGTTTTAAATCCAGTTCTTGCATGCTCTTTTATTTCATCCAAAGAATAAGCATAACTTGCTTCCACTAATGCTAAATAAGGAGAGTTTTTGTAATAGTCTACTAATAATCCACCTAATCCATTATTATTAAAATCATATGCAGTTATTTCTCTTGGATTTTTACCTAACAATTCAACAAGTTTTTTTATTACTGCTAATTTCGTATCCTTGCTTTTCCAATCTAATCTTTTGGGTTTATCAATATATCTATTATCATATAATTCTTCAGCTTTTCCATCCCTAAGCATTTGTTCTACTTTTCTAGCTACTGCCTCTCTTAGTTCTGATTTGGTTAACGATCTTCTTTCTTCTAATCTTGGCTCTCTTTTTCGATCACTAACTGGCTCTCCAAATTCGAGGTTTTGTCTAGTAACTTGTGGTGCTAATTCTTCATATCCTTTATCAGTAATCTTATAATTTCCTTTTCCAATAAAAAATAAGGCTAGCCAACGCTTGAATTCAGCTGATTTATCTAATTGATCAGTTAGTGGTTGTTGGCCTTTAGCTATCGGCCTTTGGCGTTTAGCTTCCCAATTGTTGCTTGGCAACAATGGGCGCATTGTTGCGTTGCGCAACAATCGCGTTGGCAGTTGGCCACTAGCTACTGGCCAATTGCTAATAGCAGTTCTTCTTGTCATACCATAAATTGTGGTAACAAGGGATTAAAAAGGTACTGTAGGGGGCATTTGTAAACTCACCTTAAATTTATCTATAAAAATGTAAATAATTCTAAGAATTATCAACTTGTTGAAAATATTAAGAACATAGTTTTAATTTATTTTATGTACTTTTTGCCATAGTAAATTTCTAAAAATTCGTCACGATTTAAGCCAGCTTGTTTTATTATGCTCAGCATAGTACCTATAGCCAATTCACGACTGAGCGGAACAACTGGCCTAAATTTTCCTCTTTCATCCTCTCTAAACATTATAACGTGGCTCCCGGTTTGGTCCAATTGACGAAAACCTAGTTTACCTAGTAGTTTTATCATTTCAAAGCCAGAAATGACTGGCAGTTTCATATTTACACCGTTATTGTCGCTACAACTGGAGCTTCTTTATGTGCAGTTTTTAATTGGTCGATCTCGTCCTTGTCAGCGTGCTTAAGATATAATCCGACTGCGTCTTTAAGATTTTGCAGTGCTTCTTCTATATTTTTGCCTTGACTAGTAACTGAAAGTTCTACACAATGAGCAACATACCATTTATCTTCTTTTTCAACAATAGCAGATAATTTGTATTCCATACAATTCACCTATTGAGATATACGTATTCGCTTATTTATAAATATTGCTGGTTTTTCTAATTTAGCCCATGGTCAATGCAACATTAAGTTTTTTACTAAATTCGTAATATCTTGAGCCAAATTAATATTCGGCTCAATCTATACAGAACCATTGAGGTAAAACCACGATTTATTGATCCGAATTAATTAGTTGGTTCTGTATATTGGTTGACGTGTTAAAGGTGTTTCTAAGTCCGACATAGTATTAAAATACCTTTCTACCACAATTAGACACATGAGAAGATTAAGCCATAGGCCATCAGCCTTGAGCATTAGTTTATGTGTTAGCGATCCATTGTCACGATGGCAAAAAAATCGTGACACAAGCTTGTCGCAAAGCGACAAGATGCCCATTGTTCACGTGAACAATCGGGATATTTGCCAACAAAATGTTGGCAATCCATTCAGAAGATACAAAAAAGAAGAACCTCACGAAGTAAGAAAACTGGATATAGATGAAAGTACAGCTTCAGCTATGGTTAGAGCAGTATGGATAAAATTCAATTGTGATATAAATGAGCTTGGTGGTGGTTTTCCTGAGAGTTATGATAATGTTTTCGAATTATTAAAAGATATTCGTTGCTCTGCAAAAGATATTGAGAGATTTAGTATCTCATTAGCAGATTTTCAAGATGAAGAACATTTTTCAGAAAAGGCAGGGATTTTTCTCAGTGCGATGATAAATAATTCTTCAGATACTGATTTTATAATATATACGAAATATCTTGCAGAAGGTACGAAAGAGATTCGTGGGATAGGCTATAAAAACACTAAAAATATAACTGTGGATGGCAATGTAGGCGATGATATTGGCTGGGGCATGTCAGCAGGTAGAATTTTAGTAAAAGGTGATGCTAACGAATTTGTTGGTTGGGGGATAAGTGGAGGTACTATAATAATTAGAGGTTATGTTTCTTCTGCAGGTGAACATGCAACTGGTGGCAAAATAGTTGTGCAAAAAGGGTTGTTTAGTATAGGCGAAGGTATGGGCAGTGGGTGTGAGATATATTCAAATGGGAAGTATCCTCCACATCTTAATCGTGACAGTCGTGGGCAAGTGTTCCACAAAGGAAAACTTGTTCTTCCAGAAACTGAATAATCTATCCTGCTCCAGATATATGGTTAAGTTCATATTCCCTAAGGCTTACCTTTGCATTTATCTCTCTTTCACAATCTCTGCAAAAATCAGGCCTAAGAAGTATGGATTCTACTAATACGCTTTTTGAAACCACTGGCTTTGGCTGCATTACGCATGTTGGTTCAGTGCAATGCCCTGCTTTAAATAAATGCGCAGCCTCATGCTTTGCAGCAGTTTCGAGTGCTTTTAATCTTAATTGTGGATTTCTTATCTCCATAAATCTAAATAAAGATAATAATGCAATATCCCCAAACCTTCCTGCTCCAACACTCTCTTCTATTTTTCCATCTTTTTCTAGTAATAATGGATCTTCTAATACCCCAAAACCAAGTATGTCTTTAGGCGAAGCAGCAAAAACATCTGCCAATCTAATTCCCCAGCATTTGAAATCTATTGGTGCTCCATTTCTTTCTTCAATAATTCTTCTTATGTATCTGCCTAGTCTTACTGGTTTTACTGCAGTTCTTTCTGTAGCTAGTCCCTCATCTACTAAAACGCCAAATCTTTCAAGACTCTTAACCCCTCTTAGTATTGCAGCAGTGTGGTCTTTTGCAACTGAAGGATCATAAATAACTCTAACATGGTTTTTCATATATTACTTGTGTCCCTAAAGATATAAAAATGTTAGCATTTATAACACATATAATGAGGAAACTATTCGTAGATAGAAATAATACTCCCGCACATACTAGAAACCATATTCGTTTTGCCAGCATATCAGTTTTATTAACAAGTCTTATTACTGCATGCGCAGCACCAAGTAGTGTTGTTAAACCAAAGGAGCAGATAATTCAACCAACTCCCAAAGTAGAAAAACCACAGGAGCAACCAGAAAAGAGCAGGTTTCTTACAGCAGATGAAGAGATCAAGCTATTAGAAGAAAAAAATTATGATAAGCTCATTAGGTATTATCTAGAAATAGCAGAGGATCCATTAGTAGCTGTATCTTTTAGGTCAAGATCTTATGATATGTTGGCACTTACATATGCAATACGCGCTGACCCAAAAAATAAAGAAAAAGCAATAGAAGATTTAAAATTAGCAGCAGAAATGATAAAAAAAGCTAGATTTTTAGTTATGCCTAGAAAACTTACGCTAATCCATGATACTGCAACATCTACTTTTATCTCTAGAATAGTACAGATATGCGGAGGTTTTTCTTATAATTGGGAAGGGGAGAAGGTATTTGATGGATACGGTCCTTATGCCAACCTGCCTGTTATTATTCAAACCACTGCATTCCTAGAAACAAATGCATACCTTGGCCATGAAAACTGGTCTGGAGAAAAAGGATTTCCAGACTATTTATTAGGCGTTACAGTACTCTTGGCAAATTTAAGGCCTGGATACGAAGATTCGTTTCCTATAAAATTTTCTAATAGCAGGGTTCTCTCATGCCGTCTATCAATGCTACCAGAGCATATAGAAACCTGCATAGAAGAAGGGTTTTTGCAATAGCTCTAATTTAAAAATTCAATTTTTTAAACTTTATATATGCAAAAATCCACAGCCATTGCCAATTCAAATATTGCAATCATTAAGTATTGGGGCAAGCGAGACGAAAGGCTAATCCTGCCTACAAATAATAGCATATCATTTACAATGGATGAGCAGCTTTCAACTACTACTACTGTTGAATTTGATAGTGCGCTTAAGCAAGATGAAGCAATACTGGATGGAAAAATTGCAGATGAAAAAGAGTACGAGCGGGTTAGTAATTTTTTAAATGTTGTCCGAGCGCGAGCAAAGATTAAATTATTCGCTAAAGTTGTATCAAACAATACATTTCCAAAAGCAGCAGGTCTGGCATCATCAGCAAGCGGATTTGCAGCACTCGCAGCTGCAGCAAGCAAGGCAGTAGGCTTAGATTATTCTATGAAAGATATTTCTATTCTCGCTCGCTTAGGTAGTGGCTCAGCAACGCGATCTGTTTATGGTGGAGCAGTTGAATGGCAAAAAGGCAGTGCAAGCGATGGAAACGATAGCTATGCTGTGCAGCTTTCACCAGCAAGCAATTGGAAGCATTTACGCAATATAATCGCAATAGTTGACGCTGAAAAGAAGAAGGTCAGCTCGCGCGCAGGTATGGCTGAAACTGTAAAAACATCAAAACGATTTAGCAGTAGGTTGGAGGCTGTAGGTAAGAGGCTTGAAATTGTGAGAAGTGCAATAAAAGATAACAATTTCGAATCAATGGCAGATATAATTATGGAAGATAGTGATGATATGCACGCGTGCATGGCAGATACCATTCCGCCAATTGTTTATATGGATGAAACATCAAACAAAATAAAAAAAGCAGTTCGAGCGCTAAATGAAAGTGAAAAAATTGCAGCATACACATTTGATGCTGGACCTAATGCAAATATTTACACTACTAATCCTAATGAAGTTAAGAGCATGTTAAAGGAAATTAATGGAATAAAAAAAATTATCGAATGTAAGATTGGGGAGGGAATTAGGTTTAGCGAGAAACATTTGTTTTATTAGAATTTCTCATGTGATCTTTATCTGCTTTAGTTACTAATCCTGCTTCCAAAAGCGCAAGATAAGTTGGAGCCCCTCTATATTCTGGTCTTACTAGCAAACCGCCTAAGCCATTGTTGTGAAAATCATCTTTAGTTATGCCTCTTGAAGTTTTATAAACTTCAAGGCTTTTGGCCAATGGGCCAATCAGACTTGCTTCTTTCTTTAATTTCCAAACTAACCATTTTGTTGCGGCTATCCTAAATTCTTTATTTGGCCATAAATCAAATGACACTCTAGTCATCTCCCAAGGATATATTTTATCAGTTTTAAATCCAGTTCTTGCATGCTCCTTTATTTCATCCAAAGAATAAGCATAATCTGCTTCCACTAATGCTAGATAGGGAGAACCTTTGTAGTGCTCACCCAATAATCCACCTAATCCATTATTATTAAAATCATCGAAAGTTATTTCTCTTGGCTCTTTCTTCAGTTTCCAAACTAACCATCTAACTGCAGCAATTCTATTTTCTTTTTCATCATAGATATAAGGAGCTCTTTCCATCTCCCAAGGATATACCTTTTCAGTTCCAAATTGCATTTTTTCTGCATGTTGTTTAATTTCAACTAGAGAATAGCAATAACCAGCTTCTGTTAAAGCCAAATAGGGCGATCCTTGATAATAATAATCAGTCATCCCACCTAAATAATTTTTTCTAAAATCATCTTGAGTTATATCTTTTATTTGTCTTTCTGGTTGTTCTTGTTTCGTTTTCCAAACAAGCCACTTTACTGCAGCTACTCTTCCTTCTATGTTTTCATAGAATCCAGATGGTGCCCGTTTCATATGCCAAGGATACAATTTATCATCTTTGAATTGCTGGGTTTTGGCATGTTCTAATGTTTCTTCTATCGAGTATGCGTATCCTGCTTCAACCCAAGCATTATAAGGCGAGTTTTCATAGTGAGAAACCAATAATCCTCCCAATCCCCATTTGTTAAAATCATGGTACGATATCTCCTCTGGTTTTCCTGCCATTTCAACAAATTTTCTTATTACCTCTTTTCTAACTCTTAAATCTTGCCAACTGATTTTTGTAAGTTTTACATATTCCATATCTAATAATTTTCCAAACCCTTTTTCTTTTCCTATCATTTCTATCTCTCTTCTTACTATTGCTCGGGTATCTTCTTTAGGTAGTTCATGAACAATCTCAATTACTGGTTCTTTTTTCCTATCAGAAACAGGTTCGCCGTATTCTGTAGTTTTTCTTAAAAGTTTAGGTCCAAGTTCTTCAATTGCCTTTGAGGTTATTTTATAATGGCCTCTCTCAATAAAAAATAAAGTTAGCCATTTTCTAAAAGAATCAATTTTAGTATGGTCTGGAGGTAGCATATGTTTTCCTAGGTTAATTCTAGGTGTTTTAGGTGTCGTGCTTTCAATTTGTCTTTGCATATTTTACTATATATTATAAAAGTCTATAAAAAGGCTCTTTTTGGTAGATATTTATTAAATCTCCCTTAAAAAAATAAATTATGTCAGTTATAACTTCAGCACCTGGAAAAATCTTATTACTAGGTGGTTATTCAGTATTAGAAAGACCGAACGTAGCTTATGTGCTAGCAGTTAATGCATTTGTTCATGCAGCTCTTAAAACGCGAAAGGATCACAAAGTAGTTATATCAATTCCGCAATTCAAAACAAAAATTGAAACTACAACTAGCGAAATCGCAAATGTAAAAAATGAATCAGGAAAATTCGTTCTAAGTGCAATTGCTACCGCATTTCAATATTTTAAATTCAAGTCGATTACTTATTCCGGTTTCGAAATTACAACAAAAAGCGATGCAGCATTTGCATTAAACAAGGGTAAGAGCGGACTTGGTTCAAGTGCAGCAGTAACAGTTGCAACAGTTAAAGGATTGTTTAAGGCATTTGCACAAAGCGAAAGTATCGATACTATTCATAAAATCGCTCAACTGGCACATGCACGCGCTCAAAATAAAATCGGAAGCGGTTTTGATATTGCAGCAGCATGCTTTGGAAGCATAAAATATGTTAGATATTCTCCAGAATTATTAAAATTGGAAACGAAACTAAATTGTGAGATTAAGAAAATTAACCTACCAGAACAGTTCAAACTAGTTTTCGCATCTTTTCCAAAACAAAGCATGTCTACAACTAATGCAGTTGCAAAAGTAATGGAATTTAAGAAAAATAATAAAAGTGAGTATGCTGCTCTAATACAAGAGCTTAATGCGGAAAATGAGCAGGTGATAAATGCGCTTGAAAAAAATAATTTAGACGAATTTAAAATTCATTTTGAAAATGGAAGATTGATAACGAAAAAACTTGGCGAATTATCTGGCGTAGAAATAGAGAGCAATGCGCATAGCGCATTAATTGAAGAAACAAAGAAAAATGGCGCTTTTGTCGCTAAGTTGCCAGGTGCAGGTGGTGGTGATAGCATAGTAGCATTATGTTTAACCGTTCGCGAAGCTAACAAAGTTAAACGATTCTGGAAGAAAAGGGGATTGAATATTTTAAGAATTTAGTCTTTCATTACCTTTCCTTATTACTTCTTTAACTTCTGGTAAATTTTTATCAATGCTAGCTTTATCTATCTCTAAAAGAATCGCCCTAACATCTTTGTTTAATTTTTTATCCCAGTACGCCATTCTAAAAAAGTATTCTAATCCAGAGGCACATCCTTTTCTAATGTTCTCATCTTTATTTTTCAAAAACTCTACGCATTTGCTCCACTGTTTATTATTTCCGTAGTAAATTGTTAATGCACCAGCAACATGCGTTCTAACATTATCATTTTTATCATCCAAAATCTTGGTTAAATCAGAAACTGGCAATTCTATTTTTCTTATAGCAGCATGTTCTAATGCTTCTGCAGTATTCTCTTTAACAGATTCATTAGAATCTCCTAAGGCACTGGTAAGAGCTGATATTAGTTCTTTTATATCATATTCTTCAAAGAATGCAAAATGTGCTACAGATTCAGCAGCATCCAATCTAATCGTATCATCTTTATTTTTTAGTTCACTAGTAATCCTTTTTACATCAAAACCTCTACAAACCCAAATTGCAATCTTAACCTCTCTAATATTCCTGTCTAAGTTAGCTCTTTTTATCTCATCTAAAACTAATTTGGAGTTCTCTTTACTCTTTTTTGCGAATAGTCCTAAAATAGTTGATGTATCAACTCTAACAACATCATCTTCATCTGCTAGTTTTTTAATAACTAAAGACAGACTTTCTGGATCGCTCTCAAATTTTGTTTCTAAAGCGTGAATCGTGCCTAATTTAACACTCCTGCTTTCGCTGTTTAGTAATCCAGATATTTTTTTCTTATCATTTGTATTCTTGTAGTAAAACGCTTCGGTTTCTGCAATTGTGCTATCGACAGGGCAACCATGATCGCATCCATGATTATCCTTAGCTTTATTTAGAGCAGATAAAGCTGAAGAAATATCTCCACCAGATTTTGCAATTTCTAAAATATCCCAAACAATTGGTTGCACTCCGCCGATATATCCGCCATCTTTAATTGCTTCTTCAAGTTGGTCTATCAATTTTTTCAAATCTTTCATAATTATTAATCCCAAGATAATCTTATATAACATTCTTCATTAATCATATTATGACAACCTACCAAAAAGGTTCCCGTGCTGAACGTGAGCTGATCGAATATTTCTCTAACAAAGGTTATAGTGTGATTCGGGCAGCAGGCAGCGGCGTCAGCTCGCTTTCTCCAGACATTCTAGTTTTTAAAAGAGGTTTGCAGTTTGCAATAGAAAGCAAAGCGCATGAAAAAACAAGCTTGCAAATACCTAAGGATCAGTTTGAAGGATTAAGGAAATGGGAAGAGAACACAGGTATTAACTCTTTAATCGCGTGGCGCCGTAATCGCAAAGGATGGAGGTTTGTTCCTCTAACTTTGTTTGAAGAGAATACTAGCAGCTATTCTTTCTCTTGGGAAAAGGCAGAAATGATTGGGAAGAAGTTAGAGGAGTTTATTTAAATTGTTCTAAATATACTAATTTTATGGTACTTGTTCATGCAGTTAATGCATTTGCAAAAAAGAGAAACGGTGGGAATTCTGCAGGTGTATGCTTAGATGCAGATAGGCTTAATATACAGGAGATGCAACGAATCGCTGCAAGGGTTGGGTTTTCAGAAACTGCATTCGTACAAAAATCAGATAGAGCTGATTTTAAGGTTAGATTTTTCACCCCAGTAAACGAGGTTGCGCTTTGCGGCCATGCAACTATAGCGACATTCTATTTGCTTGCAAGCCTTGGTAGAATAGGCAAAGGAAGACACACACAAGAGACAAAGGCAGGGGTATTAGACATTGAAATTGCAGATGATAATCTAATATTCATGAACCAAAACCCCCCTCAATTTCTTGGAACTGTTGATAAAGAAGAAATAATCAGATGCTTTGCCAACCTTCGATCAGGAGATATATCAATGCTTCCTATAGAAATTGTATCAACAGGCTTGCCAGTAATGCTTGTTCCAGTTGTTTCTCTTAGAAGATTGCTTACTCTTGTACCAGATTTTCGTAAGATTACAGAGATAACTGAGCGTTATGGGCGTACTCTGATGTATGTTTTTACTATGCAAACAGAACTAAAAGGATCAACCGCGCATGGCCGTATGTTCGCTCCTTCACATGGAATACCTGAAGAATCTGCAACAGGTATGGCTAATGGCGCATTAGAATGTTATTTATTTAAACATAGCCTAACTAGTGATCCACTAAATCTAGTATTTGAACAAGGTTACTCGCTTGCTCGACCATCTGAAATTCTAGGTCGGCTTATTGTAGAAGCTGGCGAAATAAAACAAGTAATAATTGGCGGAAGAGCAATAGTTGCTGGACAGATTGAGGTATAGCTAGGTTGAAAATATTAAGCTACCTTTTCTGATTTAAATGTACCAAGAAATATACTCATAAACCAAAGAAATATTGAGTTTACTATAATAAATCCAAGTACGCCTTCTAATAATCTTAGATAAAAAGCAACTAGTATAACTATCCCAATAATCTCTCCTAAAAGCAATGAAACTTGTTTCTTACGTTCTTCATTCGTGGTATTTGTGAATCTAAGGTAAAGATGTATAAACCCAAAGCTTAGGATAATTAATAATATTGATGCTATTTCTTCAGCTTTTTTAAATACTGTTTTTAATGTTTCTATATTAAAATTTTGGGCTATCCTAGATAAAATTACAATAAGTATATATACAGGTGTTCCATATATCAAGATGAAGATCATTATTGTAATCTCCAAACCAAATAACTTTACTTTTGTTATGCTATTTAGATATTCAAGGTCATCTTTAGTTAGCATAATACTACCAATCATCATTAGTAACAGAATAGTAAGCATTGTGAGTACTGGGCCTTTTGTTTTTTGCTTTAGTATTTCAATTTTTTCTCTTTCTATCATTTCAACCATATATTTCCCTCATCCTATCAATCCTATAATTAGTTATCGGCTTCCAATAATCCAAAGGCTTAGCTCCAAATTTCTTATAAAACACTTCACCAGCATAAGCAATCATCGCCCCATTGTCTCGATTAAATTCATCTGGAGCAACACCAAATTTAACATTATCCTCTTTACACATTATGCGAAGCATTTCCTGTAATCTTTTATTCTGTGCAACGCCCCCGCAAACAATTATCGCTTTCCTTTTTGTTAAAAATAACGCGCGTTCAAGCGCTTCGCAACTCATTGCAAAACTCGTTTCCATTAAAGAATAAGCTAAATCTTCTATCTTTGCCCCATTTTTGTGCAATTTTTCCGTCTGAGTAAGCAGTCCAGAAAATACTAGATTCATTCCTTTAACTGTATAAGGCAATTCAATATATTTTCCATTTTTCGCAAGTTGCTCAAGCACTGATCCGTGCGCATATTCTAATCCAATCGCGCGTCCAAACGTATCAAATAAATTTCCAATACCAATATCCAGCGTTTCGCCTAATACATGATACCATTCCTTATCTTTAATTAAAATTTGTGAATTCCCACCGCTAACATATAGCACTAAAGCATCTCGCAAACTAGTTAAATGCTCAGTTATCTTTACGTGTGCGTAAGGATGGTTTACTCCAATTATTTTCTTATTAAATTTTGCAGCAAGGTATTTTGCACCCGCAATGCCAACTGCAAGCGGTGCACCAATACCCGGCCCTTGAGAAAAAGCAATCAAATCAATATCTCTCATTTCTAGTTTCGCTTTATCTAAATTTTCCTTTAGCACGCGCGCAAAAACCTCAGCATGATGATCTGCTGCCTTTCTTGGTAGAATCCCTTCATTAATTGGTCTATATATATCATGAATATTACTAAGTATTTTATCATCTTCTACGATTCCAACGCCCAATGTGTGCGCGGTGAATTCGAAACCAATTGTTATCATTTACATCCCAGTGCTTATCAAGACCGATAGCGCATTAGATATCATATGCGCAATTATACCAGGTAGTACGCTATTAGATTTTTTATAGATGTAACCTAGAATTATTCCAACGAAGAAAGTCAATAATATCTGGATATAAGACCCATATCCAATATGCACCAATCCAAATAGTACTGCAGGCGCAACAATACCAATCGTAGTTCCAAATCTTTTAGATAATGCGCCTACCAGCAGCGCACGAAAGAAAAGCTCTTCGCTAATTGGTGCAAAAAACACTGCAAATATCAATACGTATGCTGGAAGCTGCTTAATTAAGTCATAGACCTGTTTTATATCCTCTTCTGCAGAAGGCGATGACAATACAATACCTGTTAAAATCTGGGTAACTACTATCGCAGTTAGCCCAATAATCGCGTATATTATATTTTTCTTAGTATCCCCAGGTATTCCTATCTTTTTTAGAGTAAAAGAGAGAGTTTTCTCATATAGAAAAAACATGGCTACAAAAAAAATAACAAAATGAGGTCCTAATATAAATATCGCTACGTTTCCGAGTATGCTAAGAATTCCAGCAGTAATTAAGATTATGAAAATAAATAAAAAGAACTTCTTTTCTTGGCTCATTGAACACGCTCCAGTTTTAGTTGCGCGGCCAATTCACTTTTTCTCAAAATATCCACACTTTCCGCATGATCTGCGGTTTGCATGTTCAGCTAATCTTACACCAGTTCCGCATTTTGGACAATTTTTTCCTGGTTTATTATAAGGTTTAGTAATTCTTTCTTTTTTTACTGGCTTTCCAGCAGGTTTTGCATCTTTCTTTTTATCTTCAGGTGGCATATTTTATCACTTTGGTTCTTTCTTCTTTACTGTAGTTTTCTTTTCCTTTTTCTTCTTCTCTTTCTTTTGTGCTAGCCCATCTCTTACTAATATGTAGTATGGTTCAGTTTTCTTTAGTTTTTCTGCATCGTTATAAACATGAGCAAGAACTCTAATCTGTTTTTGTCCAAATTCATTTACTACCTCTCTTAATACTACATTTGCTGGATCAGCAGCAAGTTTTCCACCAATTCCTTCTCGTATCTCTTTTCGATTTGGCGTTTGAGCTGAAAATCCAACAAGTGCGTTTACCTCTTGTCTATCTAGTAGTTTATTATCATTTTTTGATTTTATTTCAATATCAAGTGTCATAATATCTCCTGCCTTTAGCAATTATCGTAATCTTTCTATCCTTCTCTTCCCCATAGCTGATATAATCTCTGCTTCTTTGCCTGATGCTATCTGATCCTTCAGTTCCTCTGGTACTTCAATATCATACATTTCATATGTTTGTGAGTCCATAACCTGTGCAGTATTTCCACTTACAGACATTACCTGCACGCTTTTTCTTTCGATTATAGGAACTTCAACATCCGCATCCCCTGGCGTTAGCATTGTTTTCTTTGCTCCGCCAAATACCCCAATTCCAGTAATACGCATCTTGGCTGCGCCATGCTTACCTGATTTTGATTTTTCTATTTCCATGATACGGCAAGGGATATCATCTATTAGTAGATAGTTTCCTTCTCTTAGATCTTTAGCTGTAGTAAAAATTTTATCACTCAAGTTATCACCAAAATTAAATTAGGCAATTAGATATTTGGATTATAAATGATTACCTTTTTAAATATCTCTATGCTCGTAGACGCACACTGTCATTTAGATTCCATTAAAGAGTATAAGCTAAGTGATGAGGTTTTACCGGTTACAGTGGGTTATTCACATTCATCTAATATAAAAACTCTTGAAATCGCAAAGCGATTAAGGATTCCGTTTGTGCTTGGCATATCTCCTCAAGCAGCGCAAAAAGAGGGTTTGGTTAAATTGGATGAATGGACAGAATGGATAAAAAATACAAGGCCAAACGCTATTGGTGAAATTGGATTGGATTACCATTGGGCTAAAAATGAAGAAGATCGAAAAAGACAACACACCACATTTAAAAAAATGCTCGATCTAGCAGAAGAAATGAAATTGCCAATAGTTATTCATGCGCGCGAAACAATAAGCGAGATTTTAGATATTTTAAAAGAGCGAAAGTTCCAGCACGGAATAATGATGCATTTTTTTTCTGGAAATGAACGAGAAGCAAAGCGAGCTGTTGAATTAGGCAGTTATATTTCTATTGTTCCGCTTCATTCAAAAGAACGAAGAAAGGTTATTAACGCTATTGAATTAGAATATCTATTAGTAGAAACAGATGCGCCAGCTATTGTGCGTTTACCAGAAGATGTTAAGAAATCTGTTGAATATATTAGTGAAGTCAAAGAACTAGATTTTGGTACTGTTGCAACACAAACTGCTAAAAACGCGAAAAAGTTTTTTAGAATTTAAAGATGATTTTATGTTCGACTTTATAAAAAATATATTTGGAGGCAATAAACCAGGAATTGCCGTTCTAGTTGATGGTCCAAATATTTTACGAAAGGCATTCAACGTTGATTTAAAAGAAATAAAACAAGAGATATCCAAATACGGGGATATTCGCGTTGCTAAGATATACGTTGATCAATACGCTGGAGATAAGTTGCTTGAGGCTATAACAAATCAGGGTTTCGAGTCAAAAACTACAACTGGCGATGTTGATGTTACAATGGCAATAGAGGCAATGGAATATGTATTAGATCCAAGAATAGATACTATTGCGCTAGTGACAAGGGATACGGATTATCTTCCAGTGCTAGTCAAGGCAAGATACCGTGGAAAGAAAACAATGATAGTTGCAACAGATGTAGCATTTAGCGCAGCGCTTAAAAACACTGCGGATATACTAATTATACTAAAAGAAAAGGGAAATGTAGAACATCGTTCTAATGGTTCTGGTGACAACAAAGAAAAACTTTGAACTTTGTTTTTTAAGTAATTTTAAACAAGGGAGGTTGAAAATATGGCAGAGAAAAGACCGTTTGATATATTGAACAGCTCTTTAAACAATACTGTTATTGTAGGTTTAAAGGGAGGAGTAGAATTTCGAGGTTTAATGGTAGCGTATGATGTTCATATGAATATTGTATTGGAAAACGCTGAGCAGCTCGCTAATGGCGAAGTGAAAAGAGGCGTTGGAACAATTTTGTTAAGAGGAGATTCAGTTACTTATATTAGTCCTTCTTAAAAAAACAAGAAAATAAAGCATGGACTCGGAGGGATTGACGACCTTGTCGTCAAATCTTGAACGATTTGTCGTTCAAGGTTATCGCACCCTCGGCCTCCCGCACGCCAAGCGGGCGCTATATTAAGCTATCTCATTTTTAAATCTAAAAAGAGATAACTGCTTAGCTACGAGCCCATTTTATTAGATTTATAAAAGAAATGTTTATAATTAGAGATCAACTTCTATCCAAATACCTAGCAACCTCATTCATAGTTTGCGCAATCACTAAGGCTGGTGCTTGAGCACCTTCCTCTCTAGTTAATTTATGTAATGTTTTTTCATCAGCGCCCCTGCTTATATAAATGGAAGGAATTCCAAGTGCACGCGCAACAATTATCTCCAGCCCGTAGCTATCCCCAATATAAATTGCTTCATGAGGATCGACTCGTTTTCTTTCTAATAGCCCGACCAGCACCTCAATCAATCCACTAGGCTTTTTACATAATTCATAAATTTTCTCAAATTCATTATATACTCCAAGCATTTTCAGAATCTCCTCAGCAGTCTGGATTGTTGAATTTGTAGCAACAACCTTTGGCATTCTTCCTAAAAGCCTTAATACTTCGTAAACCTCATCATTTATCCCAGGCACCACAATTCCTCTATCTCTTAAGAACTCAATTTTCGCTTCGTGGTATACCCTATCTGCAAGTTTCCCCCCAATCCCTGCTTTTATTAATGCTAATTTTATTAAAACTGGCTCATCTTCTATCACACTTAACATTCTAAGGTCTAAACTAGAAGTATCGCTTGTAGTCAATAAGTCTCCAGTTCTAAAATCTCCGTATGCAACACCAATTATTTGTTCACGTTGCATTTTCATTTTCAAATAAGCAGATTCAAAAGCAGTAAGCGCATCTTTATCTAGTGATCTAAATATTTTTCTTAGGAAAATTCTAGTGAGAACACCATTACTTATACCAGGATAAAGCGTTCCATCAACATCAAAAATAGCTAATTTAATTTTTTCGAGATGAATCTGTTTGGTTAAAAAGACTCTGCCCCTTATTGGGGTTGTGTGGCGTTCGCTTCGTGCATGGAGCACTTGCATATTCTAAATAGAATGAAAAAGTTTAAATAGGGATGTAAATTTATCTGCTTTCAGCATTGGGTAGTCAGCAATGAGTCAGCCGAAATCTTTTTAATACTAAATTCAGAATAGCTCTTATGATTTCCATCTCCCGCTTGAAGCTTAGAAACTTTAAATCATTTAAAATTATAGACATTCCAGTGCCAAGAACGTTCTTATGTTTTGCGGGCCCAAACGGATCTGGAAAAAGCAATATACAAGACGGAATCAGATTTGCATTAGGTGAAACAAGCCTTAAATCACTTCGTGCAAAACGCGCCCGCGATCTAATTCATCATGGTTCAAATACAGCTGAGGTTACAATCCTATTTGATGGTGATGAGAAATATGAAATAAAACGCGCCATAAGGCAGGATGGCAAAATTCTATACAAAATAAATGGCAAAAAAGCAACAAGAACATCTGTTCATGATACGCTAAAGCAATACAATCTAGATGAAAGTGGCCGTAATATAATAGCGCAAGGCGAAGTGCAAAGAATAATAAGCATGGGCGGAAAAGAACGCCGTACTATTATAGATAGCGTTGCAGGCATAGCAAATTTTGAAGATAAGAAAAAAGAAGCGCTCCGTGAACTAGAAGTAGTGGAATCAAGGATAAAAGATGCAAACCTTGTTCTAGGCGAGCGTATTGCATTCTTAAACGAGTTAGAAAAAGAAAAAGAATCCGCATTAATCTATATTGAAAACAAGAAAAATCTTACTAATGCCAAGGCGACTTTACTTAAAAACGAGCTAGAACGCATTGAAAAAGAATTAAGAGAATTATTAGAACTTGAAAAGAAGATCAGTTTTAATGCTTCAAATAAGCAGGCAGAATTTGCAGCATTAGAAAATCAAATATTAGAATTAGACAATAAACGATTAGACGTGAGCAAGCAACTTCAACAAAAGCAGCAAACTGCGCCATTAATTAGAAAGATTGAAGAGCTTAAGGCCTCGGTCAGCTCTAAGAAACAAATGGTGCTAGATCGAGAGGAATATCTAAAGAAGATTGAAGACGATGAAAACAGTCTTAAAAAAGAAACAAAGAAAGAAAACGATTCGCTCGCAGGCATTGAAAAAGAGTTGGAACGATTAAAACAAGAACTAAAGTTAACTGAACAAGAAGCAACTAAATACGGGAAAGAAAAAACAAGTTCAGAAGTAGAACAATTAAGAACAAATATAAAAGAACTTGAAACAAAATTGTATTCAAACAGGGAAAAGCTTGTTGCAACTGAGGCAGAGCTTAATGCAAATACTAATTTAATAGATGTTAAGACAAATGAGCTCGATTCGATAAAGATTTCAAGCGATAGTAATGAAGCTACAATGCTAAATAAAGAAAAGGATTCAATAAAAAAGCAAATATCATCAATTGAAAAAGAAATTGAAGACTGTTTCAAAAGAACCAAGGAGATAAATGCGGAAGTTGCAGATATAGATAGAAAGTTACTAGAGTTTAAAGAAAAAGTATCCTTGTTGAGAGTGAGGGTTAGCCCCACGTATGCAAACCCTGCATTGAAATTTATCGCAGATATGCGAGAAAAAGGAGAGAAGGGAGTCCATGGTGTTGTTGCGGATATGATAAAATTTGACAGTAAATATGCAACAGCAATAGAGGCAGCAGCTGGGAACCGTTTGCTTTATGTAATTGTAGATGATGCAAATGTTGCAGCCAAAACAATAGAGCGCTTGAAAAAAGCGAATGCAGGTCGCGCAACTTTCATCCCATTAAAAGAAATCAGGTCAAGTTCAACTAAGCCAACTAATGGTTGCGAGCCTTTGATAAATTTTGTGAAATATTCTGATCCAGTAAGAAAAGCAGTTGAATTTGTTTTTGGCGACACTTTGTTAGTTAACAACATAGAAGAAGCAAAAAAGATTGGCATAGGAACTGCCAGAATGGTCAGCCTAGAAGGCGAGATATTTGAACGCTCTGGTCTAATCACTGGAGGCAAGGTTGAAAGTAACATACTAGCAGCTGTTCAACTTAAGAAACTTGATGCTGAGTTAGAAGAATTAAAGAAGAAAAAAGAGTCTCTTGTTAATGAGCTATTCTCTATTCGTGAAGAAGAATCGCAAAAGCGATCGCAAAAATCCGAGTTTGAGATTAAGGCTAAAACAATAGAGCTTACTGTTAAACAAGATGAGCTAAGAAGAAAGGATGAGCAAGAACTTCTAAACCGCAGAAATGCAATTGTTGAATATATAGAGAAATTAAAATCTATTATAAAAGAGAAGCAGCAGCATAAAGAACAGCTTAATAACGAAATCTCTTCATTAGCAAAAAAACTTACTGATCTTGCTGGCATACTTGACAAAGCTGAGTTTAGAGCAAAGGAAACAAGCGATGCTGAGCAGACAAAGAGAACAGAAATCGCCTCACGTTTGTCATCGATTCGTGCGACATATGAAGGAAAATTAAATGAACTAGAAATAAGGAAACGTGAAGTATTCACAAAAGATGAGAAGATAAAGGAGATTGAAAAAGAAAAGAAAGAAATTGTTACAAAAATCGTTGAGTTTAAAAAACAGTTATCTAACGACAATGCAGAACTTGAAAAAAGCGAGCAGGATATTGCACATCACAGTAGGGCAATAGAAAAACTATTTGAAGCTATGAAAAAATACGAAGAAGAGCTGCAGAATTTTGGCAAGCTAAGAGGAGAAAAAAGATTAGAGATCGATAAGCTAACTAAAGATGAAAATCAGCTTTCTGTTAAAAAAGCAACATACGAAACCAGATCTCAGGATCTTAAGGCAGAGTTCTCTAATTATAAAGAATTTGAAGAGTTAAAACTAGGTAAGGATGGTTTAACTGATTTAATCAAAAAATCAGAAGAAACAATAACTACTTTAGGAAACGTTAATATTGCTGCAATAGAGCTGTATGAAAAGAAGCATGCTGAGATAGGCGAGGTAAAAGAAAGAATAGAAAAGTTATCAGAAGAAAGAAATGCAGTACTGAACATGATTGCTGAGCTTGAAGAGAGGAAAAAAGAATCATTCTTTGAGACGTTTTACGCAGTAAGTGATAACTTCAAGAGAATGTTTAAGCATATCAACATAGGTGAAGGATTTTTATATCTAGACAAACCAAACGAACCATTTGAAAGCGGGCTTTATATAAAATTAAAACGAGGAGGCAAAGAGCATACACTTGATTCACTTTCAGGTGGCGAGAACTCTCTAGTTGCCTTAATGTTTATATTCGCATTGCAGTTTTTCAAACCAGCACCATTTTATATCTTAGATGAAGTAGATGCTGCGTTAGATAAAGAAAATAGTAAGAATCTTGCCCAGCTTATCTCAAACATGTCTCGTGATACTCAATTTTTAGTTGTTTCTCATAATGACATAGTTATGTCTTCTGCTGAGGCAGTAATAGGTGTTACTAAGGTTGATGGTACATCTAAGCTTGTTGGTGTGAAGTTAGAAGCAATGAATGCGTGATTATTATATGGTATTAAAAAAACGCGCTCTATTTGTAGGTAGATTTCAACCTTTTCATAATGGCCATTACAAGGTTGTTAAAAAATTGCTTGCCAATTATGATGAATTAATTATCGTTATTGGTAGTGCGGAAAGCACATTATCTTTAGAAAATCCGTTTAGCACTGGCGAGCGTATAGTTATGATTAGATCTTGCTTTTCAGGAAAAGAGCTATCTAGAATTATTATAATTCCGATTAGGGATATTGGAGATCATAATAATTGGGTTGCACATCTTAATTCATATACCCCTAAATTTGACGTTGCCCATTCCAATAATGATTTAGTTAAAACACTATTCTCAAAAGCAGGTATTCAAGTAAAACCAATAGATTTTTTTGATCGCGAGATATATGAAGGGAAAAAAATACGCGAGTTAATGGTAAGAGGAGATAGTTGGCGTTCGCTTGTGCCAAAGCAGGTTGCCAAATACATTGATTCTATAAATGGTTGCGAGCGGTTACGACGAATTAGTTAGTCTTATTGATAATATATTCTTTATTGCGCCAGATACTACCTCTGCATCTAAACTAATTGATATATTTTCTCCTATTTCATGTTTTTTATCGAAAACGAGTTCAATATCATTATGATCTAGTGTATAATTTTCTATTTCATTTATTCTAAGTTTGTATGTATACGTAGTTTCAGATCTATATGGTAATTCAACTGGTTTATTTGTTGAGATTGTTAATATTGAATCTGGGAAGGTTACATTAAATCCTTCAAAGTCTTTCTTTATTATCTCCTTATCGTTAAAGCTTTTATTAATCGCCGCACTGTTTTCGCTTATAAATGTTATATAAGTAAGTTTCTTTTTTTCTTTCATTTGATCTAGATTTAAGTTTGGCATAATAACTATAGAATCTCTTCTAGTATATACTACGCTGTTATTCCCGTGATCTTTCTCTAGTTTTAATACATCTATTTTATCTCTTTCTTCCCAAGGTACTGTAGCTTTAACATTTGAATTAGCCAATTCAGTTATTGTTGCAGTTCCATTAATAGAGATAAACGTTGGTGCAAGCCCAGCCTGGGCATAACCAGTTATAGCTTGCCCCTGTACCTGTGCTATCATTTGCATTTTTACCTTACTTCCAGGTTGAATTGTTGGCTCCAGGTCTAATCTTATTAATATGCCTTCATTTCCACTAGTTTCTATTACCCTTCCATCTGCCAATTTTACTTCAATATTTGATGGTAATACAAAGTTAGCAACCCCTTTTGCGCTAACATTGTTTTCTTTTAAGTAAGTATAAACGTTTGGAACATCTTCCTTATTTTTAACCTCTACTATATATCCTTGTTGTGAATTTGTTACATCCAGTACCATGTTATTTTCTTTTATCTTATTTATTTTTTCTGCTGTTAGGCTTTCATTACTGATTAAGTATGATTCATAATAGTTAAGGACCGCATCAAATTCTGCAATTCCTCTCTCTGTTGTCACAACCTGGGTACCTGGGTCTGCCCCGCCACCTTGAAACGGGTTAACACCAGTTCTAAAGAAACCTAGAGAAAAACTTTCTAATAAAAATAGTCCTACTGTGAATATTGCAAACCCTGCTAGTATCATCTGCTTCTTGTCCATTTGAAACCCTTTTTTTCCTTTAGTCTTTCTTAGACAAAAGGTTTTCATCCCAAAATCAGTTTAACTAAGTAGATAACTGTATGTATTATAAACAATTCGTTAAAAAAGTTTAAAAATACACGTTTATTCTTTAGGTTAATCCCTAAAAGTGATAATTATGAATAAAGGAGACTTTCTCAAATTAGAGTATACTGGATATGACGATAAAGGCAATGTATTCGATAGCACTAGCGGAGAAATTGCAAAGAAATTGCATAATAAAGAAGGGACTTTGCTTATTGTTTTCGGTTATGATAAGTTAGTTGTTGGATTAGAAGAAGTTCTTCCAAATATGAAAAAAGGAGAAACAAAAGAAATTGCATTGACGCCAGACAAGGCTTTTGGAGATCGCTTAAAAGAAATGGTCAAGGTAGTATCAGAAAGCGAACTACTAAGAAACAACATAAGACCAGAAGTTGGCCTTACATTACAATTAGAGACAGATCAAGGCTTGTTATTCGGAACGGTCAAATCCATTAATAGCGGTCGTGTTACTTTGGACTTTAATCATCCTCTTGCTGGAAAAAATGTTAGGTATTCAATAAAGCTAATTGATGTTGTTACTGAGAAAGATGGCAAACTGTCTACTTTACTAGATGATATGCAACTAAAAGCAAAATGGAAATTTACAAACGATAAGGTTGAGCTTGAACTAACGAAATCAGATGACAAAGATTATGAAGGAAAAAAGCAATATATCTCGCAATTGCTTAAAATTCTAATTCCTGAGATAAAGGATGTTGAAATAAAGGAAGTTTAATTAATTTTTGGTTCCTGCATAGTCACACAATGAATTCCGCCATACCCATAAACCAAATCTCGCGCATAAATTGGAACTACCTTTTTGTTTGGAAAGCATTCCTGCAGAGTATTGATTGCTTTCTCATCATTTTTGTCTTTAAAAACTGGCAAAAGAACGCAGTTATTCCCAATGTAAAAATTAGCATAACTAGCTGGTAAGCGCCTTTCTGGGATAGCAATTTTGGAAGGCATTGGCAGTTCAATTACATCTAAGCCATTTTTTTTAAGAATCTCAAGATTTTCCTTTAGTGGCTTATGATTCTTATCGCTTTTATTCTCTTCAACCATTGTAATTACTGTATTCTCATTTACAAATCTAGTAATATCATCAACGTGCCCGTCCGTATCGTCTCCTTCTATACCCTCTTTAAGCCAAATAACAGTATCGATTCCTAAATAGTCCTTCAAATATTTTTCAATCTGCTTTTTTGTAAGTTGTGGATTTCTTTTTTTGTTCAATAGGCATTGTTCAGTAGTAATTAGCTCACCAGCTCCATTTACATCAATAGATCCACCTTCTAATACGATTTTTGGTTCGGATACATCATAACCACTGGCCTTTGCAATCTGTTCACCAGCGTAGCTATCATGCAAGAGTACATCATATTTATCGCCCCATGCATTGAAAATCCATTTTACTGCTGTAATTTTCTTATCTTTTTTATTTACAACAAAAATAGGTGCATAGTCGCGCGTCCACACATCAATACTCTTAATATGATAAAAAATTATATTTTCATCATTCATACCCTTGCTTTCAAATTTTTTCCGTACTTTATTTTCCCATTTTTCGTCATCCACCAGTATTTTTACTTTTTCCCCTTCTTGCAATGCAGCAATCATTTGGCAGTAAATATTCTCAACATTATCAATAATATTTGGCGGAAACGTATCTGGGTCCTTTGGCCAGCTTAGCCATGTTGCTTCATGCTCGTGCCATTCGGCAGGCATGCGAAAGCCTTCGGCTTTCAAGGTTTTCATTTTCAGTTTGCCCTCTTTGGCAAATCTCTTTAACTCTCCCGAGTTCTCGATCCAGTTTTCAGTTTCTGGGTTCATTCTATCACTTTGTTTTTATTGGAACTATTCGCTTTAATTTTTTCCTCATTGCTTCAATATCTTGGGCGTACATAATTTCACCATCGAATTTTATCTTAGAGAAAAAGTCTAGATCACTTGGGGTTATCCCCGGTCTTGCCCTTTTGAAATCAGCCTTTGCATTTCTATCGCTTAGATCATCAAGCAAGCGTGCAAAGCATTCTCCTATCAATAAATCAAAGGCAATGGTACGCCCACGTAGATCTACAAATCTCTTATATTGTTCTAAAGTCAGTCCGTGTTTTTCCATGATACTTTTTCTTGTTCTACTAAATGACAACGTATAGATTGTTCTATCCTTAGATTCAGAACTAATTGTAATTTCTAAACCATATCTTCCAGTTATATCTGCAACATCTTTGGTTTCTTCTCTAAGTTTTGATATTTCATTATCATCTAAATAGCTTTTTAGTGCTTCATATACTTCATTCAATTCTGGTTGCTTTCCTTTTTCTATTTCAAACATTTTAACAATAATCGCAGGTTCATAATTATTATCTTCAATCATTTCTCTTAAAATATCGCTACCTTTTGGATGAATAGAAAGCGGGCTTGGGAGCATAAAAAATACCTCGTTCAATTCTTTCACCCGTTCTTGGTGCTGGAGATTACTATAAACCAAAACTGGCAAGTATCTCTTTGCGATCTCATCAAGTATTCCTGCACTTTTTTTCATTCGTTTTGTGAGGTATGTGCTTACATCTTCATAAGAAACACTAAGATGAGGGTCTGCTTCTTTTATTATATGCAATATAAAATGCCCAATTTCATGATCCATTGACTCCAGTATGCTGTTTTTCCTATCAGGGCTTTCCAAATCTATTCTCCATTTTTTTATTGCGATGTAAATCTCTCTTATCAGTTCGTCTGATGCTTCATTTATGTTTCCCATTCTAGTAATTCTAAAATATTCTTCAATCAGTTTTTCTTTTTTACCAAGCCATTCTTTTGGATACGTTTGATCCCATCCAATATGGTATTCTGGCAATTCTATTTGTCGTTTATCAATATTATAAGATGCATTGGTAGAATAACCTGTTTTTTCATAAACAAAATTAACCTTAGTAAACAAATGCTCTGCCCATTTCCTATCTGCGTATTTATTGCGGATAAAAGCTTTAGCTTCTTCAATAGTAACTGGCCTTATTATGTGCTCTTGCTTTATGAAATCTAACATCTCCTGGCGTGTTGGTTTTTTCTTTCCTACAACTACTTGAAAGATTATCATATTTTATCCAGTCGCTACTTTTTTATTAATTTATTTCCACACTTTGGGCAGATTGAGCTATCAAATTCAACACAGTCGCCAGTCTTTTGAATTTCATCTACATGTTTTAAGAATTCTTTTGTAGCTTTTTCATAATCTTTTTTATTACATTTTGGACATTTATATTTATAGTAAGGGCCTTTACGAGCCTCTTCCATTAATTTTTGGAGTTTTGATTGCATATTTGGTTCACTTCTTCTTCTCCAAGATTTTCTTATACGTCTCCGGCCTTCTATTATAAAAAAATCTCCAGCCTTCGCGCACTTGTTTAGAAAGCTCAAGATTACATTTAGCGATAATTATCTCTTCACGCACGCTTCCGTGGGCTAAAAGCTTACCAAACTGATCATAAACAAAGCTTCCACCCCAGAATGTCATTGAGGAATTATTATTCCGAGATATTTGTCCCGAAGGACAAATCATATCATTTTCAGTACCAACGCGATTAACAGTTGCAACTACGCAAGAGTTTGCAATTGCATGGCCACGTTGCACTGCTTCCCACGCCTCTTGCCAATTGCCTTCTGTCTGTTCAATATTTTTAGACCAGCCTATTGCAGTTGGATAAAAGATTATTTCTGCACCTAAAAGCGCGTTTATACGCGCTGCTTCTGGGAACCATTGATCATAGCAGATAAGGGTTCCAAGTTTTGCGTATTGGGTCTTGAATACTTTATATCCAATATCTCCTTGTGCAAAATAATGCTGTTCATAAAAATTTGGGTCATGTGGGATATGCATCTTTCTATATTTTCCAAGCATCTTGCCAGATTCATCAAAAACCATAGTGGTGTTATAGTGTTTCTTACCTGATTTTTCAAAGATAGATCCTGCGACCAGCACGACAAAATTCTCTTTGGCAACTTCAGATAGCGCTTTGCTTGTAAGACCAGGAATTTTCTCAGCATATTCACTAACATTAGCTTTCTCTTCCTGTGGAAAATAAGGAGAGGTAAAAAGCTCAGGTAAACAAACAATCTGCGCATCTTTTTTCGCTGCCAACTCAATTTTTTTAATTGCTTTTTCTAAGTTTTCACTTGCACTTTGAGTCATGCTCATTTGAATAAGCCCTAGAGTTACCTCTTTTCGCATAAAATCACTAGACAAAATTTACATTATTTTTCTTTGCATAATCCTTTGCTTCTTTTTCTGTTTTAAATTTTTTTATAACACTGCTGTCGCACAAGTTAATCAGTTGGTCACCTATGGATCTTGAATAGTGAGGGTGTTGCATATAAGGTGTTTTGCATTCCTCTATTTTATATAATAAAAAATATGTTTCCTTCCCTGCTTCTTTACAGTCTTTGCATACTTTTGGCCCAAGTTTGCAGTGTACACCTGCTCTTTTTAGTATAACTTCAGAATCGATCTTAACCACCTTCATTAATTAGTTTTTTCAATCTCTCCAAGCTTTCATGTGGTTTTTCTATAGTATTTAACAAATAGACTGGCGCTCTACTAAACAACTCATAGAAGAATTCTTTTCTTTCTTGTACTTTCTTCTTTGTTCTTACTAATTGATGCGGATTACAAAAATCATTCTTAATCATAAAGTTTAGAGCTTCATTAGCAGATAGTTTTTTTATTACATCCTTGCCCTGCTCTCGCATTAATAAAACAACTGCTTTTAATGTTGATTCATCCCTTATCCTGTCACTGCCGAAAATCCATTTTACATCAACTATTGCTCTACCGCGTGTGTCCTTCCTCATATTTACTAACTTTTCTTTGAATTGTGGCCAGTTTGCTGCAAGATCATCTCTTATATACGAATTTTTTTCAGAAGCGAAAATAAGTGTTTCATTTCTTGCTAAACGAACAAAAAACCAGTCATCTGTAACAAAATTATTCTTATCATCAAGCAGCAGGCCATAAGTAAGTGTTGTTTTACCAGACCCGCTTGGACCAATTATTCCTAAGCCACGGCCACTGCTGTCAACAAATGATCCGTGGATTGAATATCGTTTATGCTCTGAGGTAAAATCTTCAAAAAAATCAGCCACCAGTCCTAATGCAATACTTTTTACCCAACCATAATAGTCACAGTTTTTTATTATTACTGTTTTGGTAGTTGGGTCGTACAATACACGAAGCTTTTTGCTTGTATCGTTAATTGCAAAGACCCGTGCGTGCGGTCTGATGTCATCGCTTATTGGTTTAAAATTATCATCCCACATCTGTTTTATTTCTTCATTATTTGTAAATAGCTTGACGCATGTACCATGAATATTTGCTTTTTTCTCGTAAAGATTGTCTTTATATATCTCAAACATTAGTTTGTTCTTTTCTTTTGTAGATATAATTTCGACTTTATAACTGTCTGCCATAACATTCATACTTCGATAAGCTTTTTTAATCTGAGTTTGTATCTTTAGATATGCAATTCTCAGATTTTTTTAAACTCGTTCGCTTTGAGCATGCAATAATGCTTGCAATCGCAGTTTTTATTGGAGAGACAGTAGTTCTTGGTCACATACCGGAATTCACAATTCTTATCCTGCTCTCATTATTAGTTCCTATATTTAGCGAAATGGGAAGTTTTGCATTAAATGATTATCTTGATGTTGATAGCGACAGATTAAATAAAAAAACTGAAAGGCCGCTTGTTCGCGGCGCAATTAAGCCTGATTTTGCATTTAAATTTGCATGGCTTGCTTTTATTGTTTCAACTGTGCTGGCGTTTTTTATTAATATTCCTACATTCGTAATAGCACTGATGTTTAACGCATTCGCAATTCTTTATAATTATAAGCTAAAGGATATGCCACTCCTTGGGAATATATACATTGCGAGTACAATGGCAATACCATTCATCTTTGGAAATTTCGCTGTTTCTGCTAGATTAAGAGTAATCTCATTGGTTCTTGCAATGCTAGGATTTATTTCTGGTATAGCAAGAGAAATCGTTAAAAGTATTCAGGATATGGAAGGCGATATGCTTGCAAGAAAGGCGCAAACACTGCCTATTCTAATTGGAAGGAAGAATGCAAGTATATTTGCAGTTATTTTTTATATAATGTTTATTCCGCTTAGTTATACGCCATTTCTTTATGGATTAAAAATGTCTGCTATTCCGATGATTTTAATATTTATTGGAAACTTAGGTATCTTATATAATATACTTTTAGTATACAAGGCAATACATGAAAGCGATAAGTCGTCAAAACAATATCTAAAAAAAGCAAGGAATGTGACGCTTGCTGCATTGTTTATTGGATTGGTTGGGTATTTAGCTGCGGTTATATAATATGGGGTTGCCCAGAGTTTCAACTATTATTATACTTATAGGAAACCGCCGGCCTAATCTAAGATATTTCTTAGAGACGGCCTTCCAGGTGTCACTTCGTTCCGCCGGCAGTCTAAGTATAAACTAAGGTCCACCTCACTTTTCTTTTGGAGTGAGACCTCAGCCCTTTTCTTTTCGAAAAAGAAAAGGTCTAGGTTTGAACTGGGATCAATGCCTCCCGAAGGCACCAGTCTACCAGGTTAGCCCACAACCCCATTTGTTATTTACAATTAAAGGCAAATCTTTTTTAATATCCTTATAATAACTCCCTTATGCAAAGCATGCTTGATTATCTGCTTACCCCAAAAAATCCGAAAGCGTTAATTGAGAAGTTCAAGGATTTTGCGACTGATACGTTTGGTGATGGTCTGGTAAGTATTGTTCTTTATGGCAGCGCAGCCTCTGGCGAATATAAAAAAGGAGTGAGCGATCTAAATCTTGTTATAGTGTTAAAACAGATTGATTTTGATATTTTGAAATTGTTCGCATATCGCATGACTAAACTGGGTCTTGGCAGTAACCTAATAAGAGCGCCACTTATTCTTACAGAAAAAGAGCTAAGCGATTTTTCAACTAACTTTCCTATGGAATTTTTAAGCATTTATAACAATCACATGTGCCTTTATGGAAAAGATCTATTTGAAAAGTTAAAAATAAACAAAGAAGCGCTAAAGCGCGAAGTACTTGCAGAATTGAATTCCAAGCTAATAAGATTCAGGCAGCTCTATTTAGATGCAAAAAGGGCAAAACGGCCAAAGTCATTTTTAATCTCCTCTGTATCAGCATTTTCTCAGATAATTAAGGCCTTGCTTTACCTAAAAGGCGTTACAGTACCTAAATCAAAAGAAGAAAGACTAGAAAAACTAGAAAAAGTGCTTAAAATTGATATTAAACCATTAGAGCTTGCTCACAGTATGAAATACAAAGACGCTAATCCAAATCAAGATGAAATTGATGAAGCACTATTGAAGATGCCTGGGATGATTAAAGGATTTATTGACTATTTATAATATTATTAGGTGAAATCTAATTATGTCCAACGACCTAACCTCAATTATCCGCAAGCACGCTCTAAAGAATGCCTTAGACTTCGGCAAAGCAAATATTGGTTCGGTAGTTGGCAAGGTAATCGCTGAAATGCCTACGTGCAAAAGTGATATGAAAACAACAATGCAGAATATAAATGAGATTGTTAACGAAGTAAATAAAATGACTAAGGATAAGATAGAAAGCGAGCTAAAGAACTACTCATTTATAGAAAAACCAAAAGAAGAGAAGAAAGGTTTTGATATCCAAAATGCCGAAATGGGCGAAGTAATCACTCGTTTTCCGCCAGAACCTTCAGGTTATCCGCACATTGGTCATGCAAAAGCTGCATTTTTAGATTATGAAATTGCGAAGCAATTTAATGGTAAATTTATCTTGCGCTTTGATGATACTAATCCAGAAAAAGAAGAGCAGAAATTTGTGGAAGCAATTAAAGAAGGTCTAGTGTGGCTTGGAATAAAGTGGGATACGGAAACTTATACAAGCGATAATATCGAATCTATTTATGCCCATTGCTCAGGGCTCATTGCCAGAGGCTACGCATATATCTGTACTTGCAAACAGGAACAGATAAGCGAACTACGCACTAGTATGAAAGAGTGCAGTTGTAGAAACAAATCAATAAATGAACAAGAACAAACTTGGGACACAATGATTCAAGGAAAAGTTAAAGAAGGCCAAGCAATTCTCCGCTTTAAAGGTGATATGAAATCTTTGAATACTGTTATGCGTGATCCAACGCTTGCGCGTATTATAACTAAGAAACATTATCGTCAAGGAACGAAGTATAAGGTATGGCCAAGCTATGATTTAGCCGTAGTAGTTATGGATGCACTTGAATCTATAACCCACCCAGCAAGAACAAAGGAGTATGAATTACGCGATGAATTATATTACGCATTATGTGTTGCATTAGGATTTAAACGACCAAATTTAATCGGTTTCTCGCGTTTGGAAATAAAGAACGCACCAATCAGCAAGCGATTGCTTAAGCCGCTAGTTGAAGAAGGCAAGGTTGATGGATGGGACGATCCAAGACTACCAACGCTTGCTGGCTTAAAGCGAAGAGGTGTTTTACCAGAAGCAATTCGTACATTCGTACTATCATTTGGATTAAGCAAAGTAGAAAGCGAACCAACCTGGGAGCGATTGCTCGTAGAGAATAAGAAGCTACTTGATCCTGTTGCAAAGCATTATTTCTTTGTTCCAGATCCAATTGAGCTTTCTACAGAACATAAAAATACTGTTTCTTATAGGATAAAAGGGGAAGAAAGAAAAGCTAAAATTAATGGAAAGATTTACATTTCCAAATCTGATTTCAAAAATTTGACAAAAGACGAAGTATTTGCGCTAAAGGATTTAGTATTCGTAAAATTTGATGGTAAAAAACTGATTGAAGTAAAGCAAAATGAAATCCCAGAAAAGAAATTTCAATGGGTAAGCGCTTCTGATAGTTTAAAATGCGAGGTTTGGATTCCACATGACTTGCTTGAAAATGGCGAATATAATAAAAACAGCTTAGAAATTGCTAAAGGATACTGCGAAAGCGCTTGTGCAAACATAAAAGAAGGAGAAATGATTCAATTCGAGCGCTTTGGATTCTGTAGATTGGATAAAAAAACTAAAGGAAAGCTTTATTTTGTTTATAGTTGTTAATCTCTCAATGCGCTGTCCATATTGCTCTTCTGCAAGAACAAGTGTACTTGATTCACGTGTAGCCGGAGGCAAAGAAGCAATACGTCGCAGACGCGAATGCAGAAAATGCAAAAAAAGATTCACTACTTACGAGCGCGTTGAGCTCTTGGATATCAAGGTGATTAAAAAAGACGGTCGCGTTGAGCCGTTCCACTATGAAAAACTATTCAAGGGTATAATGGCAGCATGCGAAAAACGTTCTGTCAGTAGAGAACAAATAGAAAATATTGTAGATGACATAGAACGAGAGTTGCGAAAAAAAGAAAAAACAGAAATAAAAAGCACAGATATTGGCGAAATGGTCATGTCCCGCTTAAAGAAGATAGATAAAGTAGCTTATGTGCGATTCGCAAGCGTTTATCATGAATTTGAAGATGTTTCTGAATTTGCAAAGAAGGTTAAAGAACTGAAAAAATAAATATTTTCTTTAATTCTTTACATTTTTTCAACAATTTTACAAAATTTTTTCATGACGTCAAGACCTTTTTGCTTTCCAAACTACAACAGATCAAACACAACTAATAGGTCTATTTTCTTTTATATCATACTACTAATAGTATATTTTTTTGTAGCAACCTTTTTATATCTTTTCGATTAAACTAATCCTGCGCAATTGTTTTTTCGAACGCACGCGATAAAATAAAAAAATAAGGTGACCAACCATGACCGGAATAAAGTCTTATCTATTATTTACTACGCCGTTTTGTAAATTTTGTCCAACTGTAAAAGAATTTATGTCAACCGTTAGTCTAGCTGGTGCGAACGTTGATGCAACAAAAGAAGAGGATAAGGCAATTAATTTTGGCGTAAACAAAGTTCCAACAGTAGTTTTCTTAGATAATCTTGGAAAAGAAGTAACTAGAGCTCATAATGTTTCTGAAATTCGGGAAATACTAAACGACTATTAGCAGTGGGTCGTGAGCAATGAGCCTTGGGCATTGGGGGATATGAGACGATGGAAAAAGTAAAGGAAAGAAAGGTTATGAAACAGGTGGAATATGCAGAAGGAAAAGGTTTAGTAGTGACAAGACGGTTTACCAAAAAAGGTGTAGATCCATATAGTGGGATTGAATTTGAATTACGTAATAGCATTATTAGAAATCCAGATGGTTCAATTGTTTATGAAATAAAAGATGTTGAAGTTCCTAAGTTTTGGACACAAGTAGCAACTGATATTCTAGCCCAAAAATATTTTAGAAAGGCTGGCGTACCCAATACTGGAACCGAAAAAAGTGTAAAACAAGTAATTGACAGGATGACAAAATGCTGGCGATATTGGGGCGAGCGTTATGGCTATTTTGCAAGCGAGGATGATGCCCAAGCATTTGAAGATGAATTAAAGCATATGCTTGTTTATCAGATGGCAGCACCTAATTCTCCACAATGGTTTAACACTGGTTTAGCATTATCTTATGGAATTACTGGCACTCCCCAAGGTCATTGGTATGTTGATCCAGAAACTGCAGAGACAACGCTTGCACCAGATGCATATACACATAGTCAAGCTCATGCATGCTTTATCCAAACTGTTAATGATGATTTAGTAAGCGAAGGTGGCATATTTGACTTAGTACTGCGCGAAGCGCGTGTATTTAAGTATGGCTCAGGTACTGGCAGTAACTTTTCAAACTTGCGTGGGAAAGGTGAGAAACTTAGTGGGGGAGGAAGCAGCTCTGGTTTAATGAGCTTTTTGAAAATATTTGATAGAGCAGCAGGCGCTATAAAATGCCTTCATGAAGATACTGAGTTGGTTACAACGCGTGGAGTTACCAAAATTAAAGATATGAAAAAAGGAGATTTTGTAATTACTAGGGATGGGTTTAAAGAAGTAACAAATATTTTTGACAATGGAGTTCAAGATCTTGTAACTGTTAGAACTGGTTTAGGTTTTGAGATCAACTGTACCCAAGAACACAGATTCTGGGTAAGAACATCATCTGGTGAAGAGCTTTGGAAAGAAGCAAAGGAAATAACTCCTTATGATTTTGTATGCATTGATTTTTCTGGATATGATGGTTTCGGATATAAGGAATTAAAACCAATAAGTCTTGAGCATCATAATGAGAAAGAGGTTAAATTCCCTAGATATCTTAATGAGAAATTTGCAGAATGGTTAGGTTGGATATTTGGCGATGGAAACGTTACAGATAGAAAGTATGCTGCTTATATAGGTGTTCAGATTGGCGATAGTGAGACAGACCTTGTCGATAAGTATACTACATTAGTAAAAGACCTTTTTGGAGTCCATGTTTTTCTGAACAGAAGGCACGATAAGAAAGATAAATCACTAAGTCTAAGAATTGCATCTAGACCTTTAATTAGATTTTTAAGAGAAAATGGCATTTGCAAAGGTAAAGCAAGAGATATTAGCATTCCAAAATATATAAAAGAATCGCCAAGCTCTGTTCGCGCAGCCTTTTTAAGAGGTTTTTTTGAGGCAGATGGTACAATCGAAAGAGGTCTTTATCCAGCATGTTCGTCAATAAGCAAGGATATGATCCAAGACATCCAATTATTACTTCAAAGTATCGGGGTGATTTCTAAATCATTTGTTTCAGAACACAGAGAAAATTCATTTGGAAAAAATCCGCTTCATCGCATTATAGTAACCTCTTCATTTGGAATAAGGGAATTTTCGAATAGGGTTTCTTTCATTTCAAATAGAAAAAAATCAATAGTTGCCAAGGCATTAAACTTTTTACAAGATAGACCATTTGAGCAACAATGGGTTCTACCTTACTTTGAAGAGCAATTTGAGGAGATGTATGCTAATCTTCCTGCTAATCTTAACAAACTTGGTGTTAGAAGATCAACAAGTAAATATTTCAGGGAAACCACAGGCAAAACAAATTTCAACAGGTTCAGAGCAAATATACTTATAAAAATGTTTCCTGACCTGGAAGACACATTTATCGCAAAATTAGCTAAATCTAATATATATTACGATACAGTTACTGTAGAAAAAGCTAGCGAAGGGCGTGTTTATGATATAGAAGTTAACAATGGTCATCAGTATCTAGTGAATGGAGTTATAACCCATAATTCGGGCGGAACAACTCGTCGTGCCGCAAAGATGGTAATTATAGATGCGGATCATCCTGAAATAGAAAGTTTCATAAATTGGAAAGTAAATGAAGAGCAAAAAGTAGCTGACTTATACACTGGCAGCAGGATAAATCAAAAATACTTAAATAAAATAATGAAAGTTGCGCATGAGCAAAAGACTACTGATTGGAAACAAAACAAAGAATTAAGGCGCGTAATTTTATCAGCGCTTACAAGAAACGTTCCATTTACATATATTACGCGCGCTCTTCAATTAGTAGAACAAGGAAAAGCAAATATTGATTTTCCAGTTTATGATACACATTATGAAGGTGAAGCATATATTACAGTAAGCGGTCAAAATAGTAATAATAGCATAAGAATTCCAAATAGATTTATGGATGCAGCAAAGAACAATGACAAGTGGCCATTAATTGGGCGTACAACAGGATCAGTAATCAAGACATTGGATGCTCGTGATCTATGGAATAAGATTTCTTATGCAGCATGGTCATGTGCTGACCCAGGCATACAGTTTGATGATCATATAAATGAATGGCATACCTGCCCAACTGATGGAAAAATTTATGCAACGAACCCATGTAGTGAATATATTTTTCTTAACGATACAGCTTGTAATCTCGCAAGTATAAATCTAATGAAATTCCTAGATGAAGAAACTGGGAGATTTGATGTTGAGACATTTAAGCATGCAACACGATTATGGACAGTTGTATTAGAAATATCTGTATTAATGGCAGGATTTCCAAGCAAAGAAATTGCAACAAAAAGCTACGAGTTTAGAACACTAGGTTTAGGATATGCAAATCTAGGTACGCTATTAATGGTTTTAGGAATTCCTTATGATAGTGAAGAAGCACGGGCAATTGCCGGTACGCTAACTGCAATATTATGTGGTGAGAGCTATGCAACAAGCGCAGAAATGTCAAAGTATTTTGGTTCATTCCCTGCGTATAATAGAAATGCAGAACATATGCTCCGCGTAATAAGAAACCATAGACGCGCTACGTATAATGTGCCTACAGAAGAATATGAAGGATTAACAGTAAAACCAGTAGCAATAAATCCAAAATACTGCCCAGATTATTTATTACAAGCAGCACGTGAATGCTGGGATCGCGCTTTAAGCGAAGGAACTAAATACGGATATAGGAATGCGCAGGTTACAGTTATCGCGCCAACAGGCACTATCGGGCTCGTCATGAGTTGTGATACAACTGGAATAGAACCAGATTTTGCAACTGTTAAATTCAAAAAGTTAGCTGGCGGTGGTTATTTCAAAATAGTTAATGACGCAGTTTCAAAAGCGCTTAAGCGCTTTGGCTATTCCACACAGCAAATAAAAGAAATAGAAGAATATTGCCGTGGCCATGGTACGCTTGCTAATTGTCCTCATATAAATCCAGAAACACTTAGAGCAAAAGGGTTTACTGATGAAAAACTCCAGAATATTGAATCATTGTTATCAAATACATTTGACCTAAAATTTGTTTTTAATAAGCTCACACTTGGTGAAGAATTTTGTATAAATAAACTAGGAATAAAAAAAGAGCAATTGGATAATCCAGAGTTTGATCTTCTTGCTACTTTAGGATTTACGAGCGAGCAGATCAGAATTGCAAATGATTATGTTTGCGGAACAATGACAATAGAGGGCTCGCCACATTTAAGACAAGAACATTATGCGATTTTTGATTGCGCAAATAGATGTGGAAAATATGGTAAGCGATTCATTGATTATATGGCACATGTTAAGATGATGGGTGCAGTCCAGCCATTTATTAGCGGGGGCATATCAAAAACCATAAACATGCCAAACGAGGCAACTGTTGATGATGTAAAAAATGTCTATGATCAGTCATACAATCTAATGGTAAAATGCATTGCGCTCTATCGCGATGGCAGCAAGCTTAGTCAACCACTTAATTCACAAGCAGAAGATGAAAATAAATTGCTATCATTAGTAGGAAATGTAGAGGAAGTAGATGAAACAGTTGGTGATAAGCAATTACAAGAGGTTATAGTACGCGGTATGAGGAAAAAACTTCCATCAAAACGCGCAGGTTTTGTGCAAGAAGCGCGCGTAGGAGGGCAAAAGATATTTGTGCGCACTGGTGAATATCCAGATGGAGCGCTTGGCGAAGTATTTATTGATACATATAAAGAAGGCGCAGGCTATCGTTCGCTGCTTAATTGCTTTGCAATTGCGGTTAGCAAAGGCTTACAATATGGTGTTCCGTTAGATGAGTTTGTTGAAACATTTACATTTACTAGGTTTGAGCCTTCTGGTGTTGTAAGCGGTCATTCCAATGTAAAACAAGCATCTTCGATTATAGATTATGTATTTAGAGTACTTGGCTATGAGTATTTACATAGAACAGATTTGGTACACGTAATTGATGAAGATAAAAAAGAGCTTACAGTTAAACCAACAGTTCCACCAGAAAAAGACGAAATGCAGAAGATAAAAGTTGAAATACCAAAAATTGTAGATTCTGAGACTGGCAAAATCTTAGAAGCAAAAACCCAAGGATTCACTGGTGAGCAATGCGGTAAATGCGGCAGCATGCGCGTAAAGCAGAATGGCGCTTGCGCTGTTTGTGTAGATTGTGGAGAGACGACTGGGTGTAGTTAAATTCTTGGGTGGATCAGATTGGTGAGGTTATGCAATTCAATAAAAAACCAATAACATCAGTAAGAATTAGGGATTTCATTATAAGAAAAATGAGTTTCTATTGGTCCTTTTTTAATTATAGTAAATTCTCTATGTTATTATACCTAATCCAATATCCATTACGAAAGTTCGGGTTGCTAAAAAATGGTATTCTATTTGTAGAAAAGAGATTCATTCGTTGTCCGGAGATATGTATCCTAGATGAAATATTTTTTAGAAATGTTTATTGCAGGCTAAAAGATTTTGAGCCAGATGAACGTACGTTGGTTATTGATGCAGGGGCCAATGTTGGTTTTTTCTCATTAAAGCACCTAACATATGGATGCGACATAATAGTGATCGAGCCGGAATCAGAGAACTTTAAGCTTTTGACTTACAATCTTAAATCCTATGGAAAAGCAAGGTTTTTGGAAAAGGCGCTAATGAAGGAGAATGGAAAGGCAAGGATACTCTTGAGTAATTCCGTAACACACACAGTCGTAGATTCTTCTACTTCTAGGTCAGCCCAAAACGAAGCTGAGGTGGATGCAATAAGCCTGGATAGTCTAGGAGATTTAATAAGCAAGGGGCAAAGGGTCTTACTAAAAATAGATATCGAAGGAGCGGAATTGGATGCACTAAGGGGTGGCCTTAGTTTTATTAAAAAACATAACCCTCTTTTAATGGTAGAAACACATTCCTTGGAAATAGAAAAATCTGTAGATAAGCTTCTAGTCAAAGAGTGCGGATATAAAAGAGTAAACTCAGTAGACATGACTGAAGGGGGGCTTGTAAAGGTTATCTACTATTACAAATAAATTTGCTATTGAAATTAAATCTTATCCTTCATTCTTCTATAAAACGTTTCACCATCAGGAATTTTTTCTCTTTCTAAGAACGCTCTAACATTATCCTCACCGAATTCGATTATGGCGGCGTACCTAGTTATGTATACATGGGTGGAAAGTCAGTTCCTATTAATGGTACTAACAAAGATGTTATTGTAGTTGGCAATGGTTATATTGCTTCTAGTACATTTGCTGCCGTTCCTGGTTCTGATTTTGAAGGATTGGACCAAAACAAGACCTACTTAGCAGATGCTCAACTAAGTTTTCAAAATCGTCGTCATGAATTACTAATACCTAAAGCAGATGGTAATTGGAGACAAGATTCAATTGATAAGGCTACGATCAGCGTAAAATTTAAACTAAAAGAATAAATAATCATCCAACCATCTATAGATGATAAAAGATTTTTTTTGTTTAGTTAGCAAAAGCTTAATAAAACATTATTCTATTCTCTATTTATGGTCAAATTAATAATATTCATTCTATTCGTTACCTTGTTCTTATTAGGTTGTACAACAAATCAACCACAGGATAAAACACAAGACGAACCTCAAGAAAAATTCGATGACAAAATTGAAGGAACACTTTGCAATGCAGTAATCAGAAACCATAACAAAGCAGATAATGATCGGGTTAATATCATATTTGTAGGATTTAATATTAGCAAAGATGATTTTGTTGAATTTTTGCCTAATGCAGTTGATTACGACGCAACTGGTTTTACTACTTCTTTTAGACAGAAATATAAGTATATTACAGAATCAGGTGAACTTATAATTGTAGAACCTGGTCAGGAAATTAATTTTTATGGTTTTCTTGGTATGGAACCGTTTAAATCTAATAAAAATAAATTTAATTTCTGGTATGTTGATGAAATTCAATCAGTTAATATACCAAAGCCATCCAAAAAAGGCCTTCCTTCAAGTGCCTGCTCGTTCTTATGCAAAAGCGACATTGAACAAACATGCGGTCTGAAGAATGTTTTTGTTGCGAACATATGCCATGCAACTGGTTGCACGCCAAGCGCTGTTTTTAATTCAGATGAATTTTATATTACTAATACAGAACCAGCAAACATAAGGGTATTTATTCATGAATTTGGCCATAGTTTCGGCGGATTGGCAGATGAGTATGCACCTGCATGGCAAAAAAGAGAACCTGCTGAAGGGTTATCCAGATATCCAAATTGTGCACCTGATCTAGAAACAGCTAAGAGATGGTGGAGTGATCTTGAAGGCCAAGGAGAAGGGGATCTTAAGATTGGTTATTTCCCAGGATGTAGTTTTGTTGGAGAATATTTCAAGCCAACTAAATCTTCTTTTATGAGCGCTAGTATTATGCAAGGCTTTGGGCCAGTTAATGAACGACATCTTCTAGAGCTGTTAGACTATTTCAGTGGAGAAAAACCTTCAAGCGAAAAAGATATGACTGCGATTAGGAAGGAATTAGCGGATAAGAGAAGCTAGTGAATAATTATGCTTTTCTATCTTCTAAGCGCTAGTTCTGGATATCTTCCTTTACATCTTCTTTGATAAGAAATATCAATAGCTCTTCTTAGTGCTGCTGCAACTTCTCTGGTTCTGCTATGAATCTCTTCTGGATGTTTTAAACCATCTATTCTTTCATTAAAATGGCCAGCCCCTACTTTGTGGCGAAATTCTCTATTAGCAAATTCATCCATTCCAACACCAAGAACTCTTTCTAATGCTTCATAATCCATACAATAAGCTGGTGTTATTCTTCGTCCATTTTCAGCAAGTACAAATTCATCATATGCTTTTTTGAGTGCATCTACAAACGGATGCCTTTGTCCATTATTCACAAGGTATTTTTTTTCTGTTTCGCTTATTCTTCTTAAAAATAATGGTGTTGCTTCGGATTCTTCTGAGCGCAGCTCATTGCAACCCATCCAATCTTTTAATGCAGGATTATCAGTTATTGATCTTATATGTATTATCCCAACACCAGTTCCCATCATAACAACTGCTGATACCTCCCATACAGAATCACCAGCAAGTGCATCTATCATAGCTTTCTTTTTTGGCGCTTTCATAACTAGTTTTACTTTCTTACCAGAAACCTCTAAGCCTTGTTCAAGAATTCTTAATACCCTGTCTCTATTAGTTCCAGCAAGTATATTAGAGGATAGAGGCGGACAATAAGCTACCATCTCACCAGTTCTTTTATTAGTCATTAATACTACAATATTTTCTGCAGAGCCCTCAACAATCTCGCCTTTATGATTTGTTACTAATATCTCTCCAAAACCTAATCTCATTGCTATGTTTACATTTCTTGCACAGTTTACATAATTGCCTGCTATCTTTTGTGTAACGGGCATTGACTCATCAATTCTTGGCAAAGGAGCAATAAGAACGTCTAGGCCTTCCCTATACCCTTTATCATCTAGATACAGCCCCCAGGGCAAGGTAGCAATTGCAAAGTATAATGGTTTATCTAATAATGGGCTACCTTTTTCTCTTCTAAACAGTGTTGGAACCCTAAGGCCTTCTTCACCAGAAACCCAAAAAAATGGTCTAAAGTATCCGCCTAAAATAATCTCTAATTGATCTGCAGAAAATTCGCCTTCTCGAACTAAGTCATTAAGAAATGCCAGACTGCATATTGCAGCTTCCATCTCTTTTAATGAGAATACCTTTTCTTCATTATCGAACCTAACTTTTAATCTAAAAGGAACCGTAACCTTTTCAGTACTGCCGTCCTTACGGAATATCGTTACACCCATTTTTATCTCGTCGCCTTCCCGAACTGCGCGCTCAGAATCTGCAAAAAATTCCCTAGGTATTCTTTGAAGATGTTCCACATGCTCAATATTTGGATCTTCTAAAAGTGCCTTTGTCTGGTTAACAAGCGAAAGATTAAACGCGAGTGATGAAAAAACGAATCTTGCAATATTGCTAGGTAGTTCAACAAACCCATCGCCATAGCGCGTTCGAACTGCCCTGATGCCTTCAAACCCCCCTGCGCCGTAATGAAGTGGATTTGTGAGTATTGTGTCAACTGCTACTTCTGGTGGAACAAATCCGCCCATTCTACTATAATAAATAGCCCTTGCCATCTGATCCTGTGGGAATTTTGGCCCTACCCAGATTCGCCCGTCTCGATCCACTACCCTAATTCCTAATACCTCAGTAATCTCTCTTTCTGCACCTGGAGGAAAACCCGTTCTTTTAATCATTTTATTCACTAATAATTTAAAGATTAGAAATGTATTTAAACCATGTTACAGTTTATTAAAAAATTCGTTGATTGCCTTATTGTTACTTTGGCTTTTTCTTAGGTTCTTCTAGCTTTTCATATAGATATATAGCAAATATTACCACCATTATAAATGAGAAAATAGTAATAAGTGTGCCCTTTACGCTCTCTTCTTCATACTTTTCCTTTGTTTTTACCTCAACAAAAAATTCAGTTGTGATTATTTTGCCGTTATGCTCAAAGTTGCTTATTATTTTGTAAGTTCCAGGTTCACTGAATATATACCCAGCTATTGTATTTGGCACTCTTTTCTTATTTTCGAAATATTTCTTAAAATCTTCATTATTATTAATTATCTTATCATCTTTTTTAATCTCAAATTCTTTTCCAGATAAGTAGTATACTTCTTCTACGCCTTCTCTTTTTAACGTTTCAAAGTCATATCCAAAGAATACCTTACTTCCAACTATAGGCTGCTTTGTTGGGGAAGATGATGTCCCAACTATAAATGTAACTACATAATCGCCAAATCTTTTCTCTCTTATTACAGTTGATTCTTTGTTCCTTGGTATAAATGCTGAGATTACAAACTGGATGATAAATAGTATTACAATTAAAATAGCAATAGCCTTTCTAAAACGTTGCAACTATATCCTCCCCATGGTTTCTCATTATTTTAAAGTCGTAGTACTACTTATGGTTTCTACAGTGACGCGGGTTATCTATCCTCTCATGCCGCGTCGTCAATCTAATGAAGCATACAGCATTTATAAGTATTTTGTTTTGGATGAAACCTTTTAGCATTAGAAATATACAGCAACATAAAAGGTTTCAATTGAAAAGAGTATATTTAAGAAAATGATGGCTAAATAGAATATATGTTCTCTTTATTAGAATTACCTTTATCGGTATGGAGCATTTGATTGCATAAGATTATATCTCCATAAAAAATAAAAGAGAAATGTCTTATCTTATAAAAATGTTTTTTTATAAGTTAATTACAGTTGCCTCGGTAGCTCAGTAGGTAGAGCACCTGACTGTTATCTTTTGTACTGGTAACCCCAAACTAACTATTTTGGGGTGCCTTTTTTCAAAAGGCACAAATCAGGGGGTCGTCTGTTCGAGTCAGACTCGGGGCGTTTTTATTTCTATCTATTTTAACTATTAACAGGTGATTATGTGGCAGTTGAATTTAGTGAATATAAAGGAAACAAATTAATCGTCTTAAAAAGAGTAGACGATGACAAATATCCATTTAGTTTTGGTAAGAATAAGGCAAAGCTAATTGTTGAAAACTTTGAAGACATAAAGAAGTTTGCTGAAGAGGAATAATTAAAAAAAGAAAAACAGAGTATTATTTTGTTTTGAGATCTCTATAAAATCTTGCAAGCAGGTTCGCACCATAACCAAGCGCAAAACCATCGCCGCGGAACCTGGGATCTTTCTTGAGCGCACCTGAACCATCCATCATAGGTGCCATATCTACATGTGCGAATGGAACATGTACTTCTTTACCATCATCACCAACGTAGAATGCAAGCTCACGCAAAAATCTCGCTGCAGTGATATGTCCTGCCTCTTTTCCTAAATTAGATATGTTAGCCAAATCTGCAAGATCCCCTCCTTTTATAGCTTCAAGAATTGCTGGGTCCATAAACGTATCAAAGAAGTGTACTCTTTCACCTGTTGCTTGTGCTGCTTGTACTAAATTAGCTTTTAATCTATCATCTGCAGTAAATGCAGCAGCACCCATACCTTTACTAAGTGCAATTATCGCAGCGCCTGTTAATGTCGCAATAGTTACCATATTGTCAGGTCTTAAATGTGCGCCTAAAGCTAGTCCATCACCTAATACGAGCCTTCCTTCTGCATCTGTATTTTTTATTAGTACTCTTCTTCTTCCAATTTGAATTGCAGAATTTAGAAGATAAGCATTTTCACTAATTCTGTTCTCTGCTATGCATGCTAATGCAAGAATATTACTTTGCCACCCTAACTGCAAAATCGCTCTTATCGCATTTACAACAGCTGCTGAGCCTTCCATGTCCATATGCATGTCAAACATACCCTCAGCTGATTTTACGCTCATACCGCCACTATCAAAAGTAATTCCTTTTCCAACCATTACATGAAGTGGATCTGTTTCACTATCCATCTGCCCCAATAATATCAGAGATCCCGGATTTGGAGATGCTCTACCCACGTTTGCGATGCCTTCCAATCCCATTGCTACTAATTCTTCAGGCATTAATCTTAAAAATTGCAAACCGAATCTATGTGCAAAGAGTTCCAAAAGTAAAGGGTAAGTTGCTGGATTCAATTCGTCAGGAGACATGTCACTTAGATACCTTGCAGTGTTTTGACATCCTGCAAGAGTGAGTGCTTTTTTTAATTGGAATCTGTTTACCTCGTTATCTTCCTCTACTAATAAATATAACTCTTTTACTGCAACTGGTCGGTCTTCTTCGCTAACTCCCAATCTTTGATCGTAACGATAGGAGGATAGCATTGCACCTAGTGTAATAGCTTCAACTAATGCTGGCTCCTTTAATGTTACCCCAGAACCACTAGGTAAATCAATAGTCACTACATCAAATTTTGCATTTTCTGCGCTTCTTACTGCTAGTGCCCCAAAATTCCTGGCTCCTTCTTCATCGAATTTTTCTCTTTTTCCTAAACCAATTAGTATCGTATGCTGCCCAGGTGAAGGATCATTATATAATTCTAAAACCTCGCCTGTTTTCCCTCTAAAACGGGGCGGAACGCTTTCACTACTCATCTCTCTCATATTTCCAACATCTTCTTCAAACAACCCCTTTACTACTAATTTAGTACTTTGCTCTGCAAGCCTCAAACCAACCGTTTGAATACTTGGTTGCAAAAATCTGTCAGCGTGATCTTGCAATCTTTTGTCAGAAATAGCTGGTTCTGCTTTTGGGACCACTAATCGTCTCATTAGATCTGCTCTAGTTAAAAGTTGACCCATAATACACACCTCTCCTTTATACATTAAAATTAAATCTTTACAATTTTAGAATTAGTGATATTCTATGTTTAGTAAGCTTTAAAAAAGAAACTGTAGCCAACCACAAAATAGTTACGATTATCAGATTTCCTCTTTAATAGTTTCAAAGCATGCAAGCGTAAACGTCTTTGCTACGCCCTCTATCTTTCTTATTCTTTCTAAAACAAGCTTACCTATTTCTTCTAGGTTTTTTCCTCTTACCTTTGCAATCATATCCCATTCTCCTGCAATAAGATGTATTTCATATACATCTGGTACTTTTGCTATTTTTTCTGCTACCTCTTTTTGTATTAGTTTATTAGGCAGGTAAGATATGAGAACAAAAGCACTTGTCTCATTTCCAAGTTTTTTATAATCTGGGATAACTGTAAATTTTTTTATAATTTCTTTATCTACTAATTTTTTTATCCTCTCATGAACTGTAACCCTAGGAATGCCTGTCTTTCTTGAGATATCTACTGTGGATGCCCTTGAATTTCGTTTTAATTCTTCTAATATTAATGTATCCTTTTCGTCTTGCATGACTACATAATGTCAACTTAAAGCTTATAAATATATCATTTCTGTTCATTTTGTCGGTTTTTTTAGGATTAAATATAAATAATAGTTTTTTCACTTTCTTTCACAATAACTAACAACAGGTGGTCCCATGTCAAGAAAAAAGACAATACTTTTGCTTAGAACAGGCGGAACGATTGAATCAGCATCTAATAAAGGAGGAAAAGTAGGGCCAAGTAAACACGGAACTATTGATCATGGTTTTTTAGATGCAATGAAATCAAAACTAAACCTAGATATAATAAACGAAAAACCACTAAAAGATGAAACTGGTGAAACTACGTTTGTTGATAGTTCAGTAATGGGGCTTAACGAGTGGAAACAAATCGGTTTAATGATTTCAGCTTATGTTAGAGATAGGATAATTGATGGGGTTGTAATTACCCATGGAACGGATACTATGGCGTATACTGCAAGCGCCCTTACATTTATGCTTGAAAACCTAGGCATACCTGTGCTTCTGACTGGTTCAGAGATAGAATGGGATAAACCTGAGTCAGATGGTCCTCGTAATTTAGCTAATTCACTTAGGGCAATAACCCATCTTGCACCTGGAGTCTTTATTCTCTTTGGTTCAAGAATACTGCTAGGGTCCAGAGCTGAAAAAATATACTCTGGAAATGTCAATGGATTCGAAAGTCCGAACTATCCAAAGATAGGCGATGTTGGCGGTGCCGGAGATATCAGAATCTTTACTTTCCTTAATCCGGGTAAAACCTTAAGTTCTGCAGATCTTAATGTTTTTGATAATCTTTCCTCAGGTTTATTTGTTACAGAAATTAGCCCAGATAGCTCCCCTGATTTTCTTCATTCTATTGTTGCACCTGGCGTAGTAGTTTCTGGATATGGGCTAGGTAATGTAAATAACGCGTGGAAAGAAACATTGCAAGAACTATCTAGAAGAATCCCAGTTGCAATAACTACCCAATGTATAAAAGGAGGGGTAAGACCAAATGTTTATGAAGTTGGAGCACCCGAGACAACTATAACATGCGGTGATATGACTCTTGCTTGCAGCATTGTAAAATTAAGATGGGCTATAGGTAAGGCGAATGGTGATTTGAATGTGGTTCGTTTATCAATGTTAGAAAACTTTCATGGTGAGATATCTACTAGAATTTAATCATTCTCGCATGGATTTTAATTGGTTTTGGACTAAATTGGTATTATGGATCATAGAGAATCATTAAAAAAAGCAGCAGCTATTGCTAGGATTAAACTTTCAGCGCAAGAAGAAGAACGCTTAGTTAGCGAGATTGATGAAGCGCTCAAAGTTTTTTCAAAAATAGACGCATTCAAAGATTATGTAGAAGAACCAAAATTTACAGGTGCGCGCAAACTTCGTTCTGATTCTATTAAAAAATGCGACATTGATCCGTTTTCAAATTCTAAACTAATTAAAAATCGTAAATTTATTGGCCCAAAACTGGTTGATTAAATGGATATTATTGAAACTACTGAAAAGGCTATTGAAGAAACAGAAAGGATTCATAAAAAATTAAATTGCTTCATTACTATTTGTGTAAAAGAAGCTAAAGCGCGAGCGAAAGAACTAAAGATGTCTAAGAAAAAAGGCAGATTATTTGGTAAATTTATTTCAGTAAAAGATGCTATATGCACACGCGGTATTCGAACAACTGCTGGAAGCGCGATTCTTGCTAATTATGTACCGCCATTTAACGCTACTGTAATTGATAAAATTGAGGCAGAAGGCGGAATAGTTATCGGAAAAACCACAATGGATGATTTTGGTTTTGGAACTTTCTGTACAAATGTAGGGAAAGGATTACCTGTACCAAAAAACCCGCATGATATTGGGCGTGCAACTGGCGGAAGCAGTGGAGGCGCTGGTGCTGCAACATTTGAGTTTAGCAAAGATCATTTAGCATTAGCAGAATCAACTGGCGGAAGTATAACTGCACCTGCTGCATTTTGTGGGGTTGTAGGGGTTACCCCTACCTATGGCAAGGTTTCACGCTATGGGTTAATAGATTATGCAAATAGCTTAGATAAAATTGGAACTATGGGCAAAAATGTAAGCGAAGCTGAAATGCTTTCAAGAGTAATATTTGGAAAAGATAAACAAGATGAAACAAGCTGGACTCAAGAAGAAAAACCAGCTAAAAAAATTAAAAAAATAGGAGTAATCAAAGAAATGTTAAATGGCGTTGATGAAAAAATAAAAAAAGCATTTTGGAATGCGATCAACAAGTTAGGGGCAGAGTACGAAGAAATCTCCTTTCCATTAATTGATTATTCTGTTGCAAGCTATTATATCATTGCAACAGCAGAAGCAAGCTCAAATTTAGCAAGATATTACGGTATGCGATATGGCGCACAAGAAGATATAAGTGGCAGCTTTAGCGAACATTTTGCAAGTATCAGATCAAAATACTTTTCTGATGAAGAAAAAAGAAGAATAATTCTTGGTACATTTGTAAGAACTGCAGGATATAAAGATAAATATTATCTAAAAGCTTTAAGGATTAGGGAGAAAATTAAACAAGAATTCGCTTTGCTATTTAAGAGATTTGATTCGCTTGTAACGCCAGCAATGCCAATTATCGCACCAAAATTTGACGAGATTACAAAATTAAAACCAATAGAGGTTTATGCATTAGATAGTTGTACAATTCCTCCGAATTTAGCTGGTTTGCCGCATCTTTCTATTCCTATGAGTAAAGTAAACAACATGCCAGTAGGTTTACAGATTATTTGTAACAGTTGGGAAGAAAATATGTTATTTGAATTCGGGCGACAAGTTGAGAGTGTTCTAAAATGATTGGTTCAAATGTAAAAGTAATGATTGGATTGGAAAGCCATATCCAATTAAAGACAGAAAGCAAGCTTTTTTGCAGCTGTAGCACTAATTCTACTAAATCAAAACCAAATGAAAATACATGTCAAATTTGTCTAGGTTTTCCTGGTTCAAAACCAACATTAAACGAAGAAGCAGTTAGAAAGGCAATTGCATTGGCAAAAATTCTTAATTGCAAGATCAACGAATATTCACGTTTTGCACGTAAGATTTATTTTTATCCAGATTTACCAAAGGGATTCCAAATAACCCAATATGATGAACCGCTTGCAGTAAAAGGAGAATTCTCAATTGAGCAAAATGGAAAGAAAAAAACAATCAATATCACTCGCGTGCATATAGAAGAAGACCCAGGAAAAATTGAATACATTGGAGGGCATATTGGCACAGCACAACAGGTACTTGTTGATTATAACAGAAGTGGGTTGCCTCTTTGCGAAGCTGTTACTGAACCTGATTTTGAAAATATTGATGAAGCGGTTACTTATGTAAGAAAGTTATTTCATCTACTCAGTTATCTAGATTTAATAGATCCAAATCAGGAAGGCGTTATGCGTACTGATGCAAACATAAGCATAGATGGAGGCGAACGCGTTGAACTTAAAAATATTTCTGGAAGTGACGCAGTAGAAAAATCACTTAAAGCTGAACTAAATAGGCAGATGTTTCTAAAAGCACAAAGTAAGAAAGTAGAACGTGAAACACGCATGTACTCAGAAGAAACAGGAACAACTATCCTTTTGCGTAAAAAAGAATATGAAGAAGAATATGGTTATATTCGTGAACCAGACCTATTACCAATAATAGTTAATGAATCACTAGTAAATGAAATAAAAGGGCAGATGAAGAAACTTCCAGAAGAAGTTGAACATGAGATCTTAACTAAGTATAAATTGCCAAAGCAGATAGCACATCAACTTGCGTTTAAGCGAGGATTGTATGAATATTATATAGAATGCGCAAAGAAACTAAAAAATGTTGATTTGTTGGCAAGATGGCTTGTGGGCGATTTCCTAAAATGCGCAAACTGGCATAATTATGAGATTGAGCACTGCCCAAGCGTAGAGAGATTTTTGGAACTTATGCAACTAATCGAAAAAGGAAAGATAACAGAGCGCGAAGGCAAGGAATTAATAAAGAAAATGTTTGATGAACCAAAAAAATCTCTAAAAGAATTGCAAACAAAAGGCGAAATTGATCTTGACTCTACGATAAAAACAGTTATAAAAGAAAATCCAAAAGCAGTTGACATGATTCGCAGCGGGGATGAAAAGTCTATTAAT